>CENJ01174089.1_pt1 | contig 12386 bp, 11 predicted proteins | sample 356161 | NCBI WGS metagenome assembly CENJ01 (sample SAMEA2619531, study PRJEB7988) | marine metagenome | biome: marine biome (ENVO:00000447); feature: surface water layer (ENVO:00002042); material: "saline water (ENVO:00002010), including plankton (ENVO:xxxxxxxx)" | depth 5 m
ATTCATACTTGAGATTCTCTATGTTTTGACTATTCTTCATGGACATAATCTAATTGCTTGAAGTAGGGGATAAGCTGGTTCCAGTTTTAACCAATAGCTCCAACATTTGTTGGCTATTATTACATTAAAATCATGGACACCAAATGATATAATTAATAAATAATAGGGAGGGATTATGAGTATAGGAGATATTGGAATTGGATTTTTAATATTTGGGCTGATTGTTTGTATTTTAAATATTATTTTATTTTTTAAAGTATGGGGTATGACAAATAACGTAAACTTACTCACTAAAGTTGTTTTATGGAAATCAGGTCTAGAATTGCACAAAGACAGAAGCAAAGGTGCTGGAGCAAAAACTGAAATAAGAACTCTAGATGGGAAAACAATAGGAACTTTATAAGTAGCTTTAAATCCAGCGTTTAAATACCACTAGTCTCTTTGTATGGCATTCAAGAGGTCCGCGGTTCGATCCCGCATAGCTCCACCATTTTGTAAACCTTCTTATACTTTTTTAATAACTCCAGAAGTTGAATTAACATCTTCTTTTATTCCTCTTATCGACTTAAATAAAGTGCACTTATTTTTCTTTGAATCATATGTGAATGCTAAGATTCCTGTTCTTTTTTCAGCATAACTTTTACATTTATCAAATGAAGCATATTTACCTGAAGACTTAACAGAAGCTATTTTTCCTTCAATTAGCATTGCAGTCTTCATTTCATATTCAGCGAAAGTTATTAATGGTAATAAGAAAGTTACTGTCAATAATAATTTTTTCATTGTATTTATCCTCTTTAGTTGTTGCTTATATTAGTTAGATATGCAATTACAGTGCCAAATTTACTAGCGAAGAAACAACTTTTAATCTTTATGCATTATTTAAAATTTAAAAGGATTTAATGTTAGGTTAAAATCAGTTTTATGAAATTTATTGTACTACTAATAATTATTTTTACTAACGACATTTTTTGCAAAGCCGTTATTGTCTCAGAACTAGATAATAAAACTCCAGAACGTTTTTTGTACATTGGAAATAGTTACCTTTACTACAATGATAGTCTTCATAACCATGTTAGAAGGATGCTTGAAGAGTATTATAAAAAAGATATTGACAGAGGTAACTACAAGTCTGTAACAATAAGCGGGTCAAGACTTTCAGATCATAATATTGAATATTATTTAGAACATAAAAATATCCGAGTTGATAGACCTTATGAATTAGTTGTTATTCAAGGTGGAAGTGGTGAAACTGATACAAAATCTGAAAGAAAAATATTTTTTAATGAGATAGATGAAATGATTAAAAGTATCAGAAAATACGATGCTGAAATTGCTTTGTATATGATTCATCCTCTTATTGAGCCAAACATAGGTTCCTATCCAGAAATGCTTGATGATGTTAAATCTGCTTACATTGAAGCAGCTAATAAAAATAACGTTTTAGTCTTTCCTGTTGGTATTGCTTTTAATGAAGCTTATGAAGAAAGACCTAATATTGCACTGCATAAATCAGATGGATCACATCCAGATATGCTTGGCACATACCTTGCAGCATGTGTTATTTTTTCAAGCATTACTCACAAGTCTCCAAAATTACTTAAATATGATTACTATGGAGTAATTGAAAAAGGGGATAGGGATTTTCTTCAGGGCATTGCTCACAATACTGTAGAGCAATTTTATGATATTGAATTATAGTTTGTCAGCGTAATTGTGGTTAACTTCGCTATGATTTTCTTCATCAGCTCTAACACATCTAATTAAATCAGATAACTTAGAATCAGATCCAATACCATAGTAACTAATTGCGAGTTGAGGTGCAGGAATGTTTTTAACTTTTCCTGATTCAACCATATGAAGGTATTCTGTATAACTCTTTACAGCCTCATCTTCAAAATATCCAATCATTCTGTGAGCTGTTCTTGTGAAAAATATGTACATAAATAAATAAAAAAGACCAAAAATAATTTGTGAGCATAAAACAAGAGTTCTTTCAAAAAAGTTTGGTTTAGCTATTTCAATGAAAAACATCAAATGCATTCGTTCATTTTCAGCTTCAGCTAGCATTTCTCTTATTTGTGCACCGTAGCCAGTTTTCATTTTTCGAAGACTTTTGAAATGCATCCAAACTCCAGCAACCATTCCAGGAACACCAGCAACGGTCTCTAAAACAACAGCTCTATGACCATATCTTTTAGCAAAAAAAGTATCTGCAATAAATCTAAAAAATTTGGTCATTGAAAGAGCAAAACTATCTGACAGATATTCTTTGTTTATTTTTTGGTGAATTCTCATATGATATAAATTATATATATAACTTATTATATATATTATTAATATATAAGCAAATAGAACTCAATTATCTTTTAGATTCAATATCTTGAATAATAAGTTTGGTTTGTTCTATTGCAAGACCAATGTATGTCTCTGGATCAAGTAATTTATCAAGCTCTTCCTCAGAGAAATACATAGAAATTGCATCACTTTTTTTAATAGCTTGTTTTAAAGTCATATCTTCATTTAAAGCTTTCATAGAAACTTCATGCATTAAATTGTCTGCAGTATCTTTTCCAATCTTATCTGCCAAAAAAAACGTTACTCGCTGAGAAAGAATCAAACCTCGTGTTAAATCTAAATTTTTACGCATTTGATCTTTATCAACTTCAAGCTCCTTAAAGAGTTTCTTCGCTGTTTCTATCATGGACTCTGATGTTATTGAGATATCTCTTATGCTTGCATCACTTCTGGGTTGGTCCCTTTCAAAACTATTTATCATATCGTCAAGAATAACCTCAGCATACCTAGGAATTACTCTGGAATAATTAACCAGATTGCCTGGGCCTCTTGGATTTTTTTTATGTGGCATGGTACTGCTGCCAATCGCTTTAAAACCAAGATTCTCAAGAGTCTCACCAATCTCAGTCATTTGTAATAAAGTTAATTCATCACCAATTCTTCCAAATGATTTCGAAATTAGTGCAAGGGTAAGTGCATACTCAGCAAATACATCTCTTATGCCATGCCAATCTGCTATGTAAGGTTTTGATAATCCAAGTTCTTTTGCCATTAACTCTTCAGTTTCGATAGCCATCTCTCCAAGACCTAAATAAGTGCCTACCGCACCTTTAAGTATTGCCGATTGATTAATTTTTAATTCTACAGCTTGAAGTCGTTCTATATTTCGTCTATTTTCTGCTAACCATGTGCTAGTCTTTTTTCCAAATGTCATTGGAAGCGCATGTTGACCAATAGTTCTTCCAACCATGTAAGTATCGATATTATCTTTTGTAAGTTTTAGTAAATAAGCTTCAATTTCTAACAAACCATCTAAAAAAATGCTGATTGATTTTTTTACTTGTAAAACTAAAACAGTATCAAAAATATCCACAGTTGTAGCACCAAAATGAAGGTACTCTTCAGCACCGTAATCTAATGATTTTTTCCAAACATTTAGTCTAGAGACTAATCTATGTCTAACTAGTTGATATTCTTCATCAACTTTCTCTTGAGGCATATATTTGATATTTGCTTTAGCAGTAATTTCATTAGCTGCCCACTCAGGAATAATTCCTTGTGATGATTGAGCTCTAGCTAACGCAGCCTCAATGTCCATAATAATTTGATTTGTATTGTTAGTGTTAAAAATGTCTTTAACTTTTTCATCATCTGATGAAATGATATTTGACGAAATAAAAATAAAAGTAATTATAAGTGTTCTTATCATGATGTAATTATATGAGTTATGATTAATTAACTTAAGTAGTATTTGAAATAATTAACTAACACTAAAAATGAAACATGATATATTCTTTATAGATGCTTTTGCCGATGAAATTTTTTCTGGAAATCCGGCAGCAGTCATTTTCAGTCATTTTGATGATGATGTAATGCAAAAGATAGCTGCAGAGAATAATCTGTCAGAGACTGCATTTATTGATCTTGAAAAGAATTACATAAGATGGTTTTCTCCAGAGTGTGAAGTCGATTTATGTGGGCACGCTACATTGGCATCCGCTTATGCATTTTTTGAATTTCTTGATATAAAGAGTGACTCAATAACATTTAACTCAAATAGTGGAGAACTTAAAGCTTCAAAACAAGATTCAATTATTCAACTTGATTTTCCAAAGGATAATTTTAATGAAGTAAATGAAATTGAATCAGTATTTAAGGCAACTAATATATATCCTCAAAAAACATTTCTAGGAGATATAAATTTATTTGCAGTATTTAATTCTGAAAAAGAAATTGAAGATATTAACCCAAACTTTGATTTACTCAAGCAACTGCCTGGACAGGGATTAATTGTTTCTTCGCCTAGTGAAAAATATGATTTTGTTTCGAGATATTTTTGCCCAAAATTTGGAATAAATGAAGACCCCGTAACCGGTTCTGCTCACACTACACTAATACCATATTGGTCAGATAGACTTAACAAAAAAAAACTATCTGCAAAACAGATTTCACTAAGAGGCGGAGAATTATTTTGCATTAATGAAGAGAGTAGGGTGTTGATTGGTGGAAATGCTACTCTTTACATGAAGGGAGAAATATTGATTAATTAAATTTCAATAATTTGTTTTCCAAAATTTTTTCCACTCAAAACATCCCTTAATGCTTGCGGTGCATTTTCAAATCCTTTTGTAATTGTTTCTTTAAATTTAATTTTATCTTCTTGAACTAATTTTAAGATTTCTTTAGTTGCATACTCCCACTCATTCATCCATTCAGTTACAACAAAAAATCTATGTTCAGGTTTTGGTTTTATTTTACCAAAGACATGAAAGGGCGTTTCAACTTTTAGCATATCTTCAGCATTATATTGAGAAATAAACCCACAAATAGGAACTCTAGATCCTTTGTTAAGAAGTGGAGCAATAGCTCTGGAGACTTCACCTCCAACATTTTCAAAGTATATATCGATACCATTTGGACAGACATCTTTTAGAGCATGTTCAAGGTTTCCTGTTTTATAATCTAAACAGTCATCAAATTTAAGAACATCTTTTACAAATGAGCACTTTTCTGGCCCACCAGCAATACCAATAACTTTGCATCCATATATTTTACCGAGTTGACCTACAACAGCACCAACGGCACCTGAAGCTGCTGAAACAACCAATGTTTCACCATGCTTAGGTTTACCAACCCGGTTCAGTCCAAAATATGCAGTTCTTCCTGGCATTCCAAGTGTCCCTAAAAATGCTGAAAGATTAATATTAGTTTCAGGCACTTTAAATATTGCTGGATCAGTATCCTTAACCTTTATAAATGTCTGCCAGCCCTTATGTGCACAAACTAAGTCACCAACATTAAATAGTTTAGAGTTACTTATAATTACCTCACCAGCAGTTTCGCCTGTCATAGGCTCACCAATTTTTGCAGGAGCAGCATATGATCTTGAGTCGTTCATTCTGCCCCGCATATATGGGTCAATAGATAGATAATTAACTTTAACCAAAATTTCATTATTTTGAAGTGATGAAATTTTTTCTTCATTCATTTTCCAACAATTATCCTCAGGCATTCCAGTTGGTCTTTTATCAAGTAATAATTGTCTATTCACGTATTCCATCTGATTCCCATTAAATTAATTTTGTTAACTCTCTAAAGTGCTTTCTACATACTGTCTTATATATTTCATTTCCACCAATAAGAACTTTTTCTCCTTCAAGTAAAACTTTACCATTTTTATCTAACCTTACTACCATGGTTGCTTTTTTATCGCACATGCTACAAATTGTTTTAAGTTCTTTTAAATTATCAGCTAGAGCTAACAACTCCTGACTTCCCTCAAATAATTTTCCTTGAAAATCTGTTCTAATGCCATAGCACATAACAGGTATATTTAATTTGTCTGCAATTTTTCCTAAGCTATGAACTTGATTCTGTGTAATGAATTGAGCCTCATCAACAAAGATACAACTTATATCTTTAAAATTGCTTTTCTTGATTTCTTCATAAAAATCATATTTGTCATCTATAACAGTTGCATCAGCGTTTAAACCAATTCTAGAAATAATTTTTCCATTTGATTTATTTCCTATTTGTTCTGGAATGAATAACAATGTATATAAATTGCTCTCAAGATAGTTATGGTTTGACTGAAGAAGGGCTGTTGACTTACCAGCATTCATTGTTGAATAAAAGAAATGAAGTTTTGCCATATCATTATTATATAACTTTAATTAGAATCCTTCTTTATGAATATTTTTGAAGAGAGAGGAATAACTCATTTAGATTTACATGGAGTTAGGCATGATGATGTCCATGATGAAATATTAGATTTTATATACCAATATCAACAAATGATTCCATTGATCATTATTTGTGGTAACTCTAATAGAATGATTGAAATTGTTGAAAATTCACTTAAATCAAAGTCTGTAATGTTCTCAAAGCCAAGATTTGGTATTATTAGAGTCGAAAAATTATGAGCAAATTAGATATCTTATTATTCGATGAGCAACTGTCCGAAGAAGAGCTGATTATAAAAAGATCTGCAAGAGATTATTGTCAATCTGAATTGATGCCAAGAATACTTGAAGCAAATCGTAATGAAATTTTTGATAAATCTATTTATAAAGAAATGGGCAAGCTTGGTTTTTTAGGAGCTCCTATTAAAGGTTATGGATGCGCAGGCACAAATTACGTTTCTTACGGTTTAATTGCAAGAGAGATAGAAAGTGTTGATTCTAGTTACAGATCGGCTTTTAGTGTTCAAACCTCACTTGCTATGCATGCTATCTATAAGTTTGGCTCTGAAGATCAAAAAAATTTTTATTTGCCAGTTATGGCGACTGGTGAACAAATTGGATGTTTTGGTCTTACAGAGGCTGATGCTGGTTCAGATCCTGCTTCTATGAAAACTAAGGCTATTGAAAAAGATGGAGAGTATATTTTAAATGGCTCTAAAAACTGGATTACAAATTCACCAATTGCAGATGTATTTATAATTTGGGCTAAAGACGAGCAGGGGGTTCTGAGAGGGTTTATAGTCGATAGAGATTCTAAAGGATTATCTACACCTAAAATAGAAGGTAAATTTGCTCTAAGAGCATCAGAAACTGGTCAAATTTTTTTAGAGGATGTACATGTACCTAAAGAAAAAATGCTTCCAAATGTTCAAAGTTTTAAAGGGCCGTTTTCATGTTTGAATATGGCAAGATACGGAATTGCCTGGGGCGCGATGGGAGCAGCTGAATTTTGTTGGGAAGCAAGTCTAAATTACTCATTAGAAAGAGTGCAGTTTGGAAAACCTTTGGCAGCAAAGCAATTGGTTCAAAAAAAATTAGCTGATATGCAAACAGAAATTACATTGGGACTTCAATCAGTTCTTCGACTAGGACGCATAATTGATGATGAAAAAATGAAACCAGAAATGATTTCTTTATTAAAAAGAAATAATTGTCAAAAAGCTTTAGATATTGCTAGAGTTGCAAGAGATATTCATGGAGGTAATGGTATATCAGATGAGTATCATGTAATGAGACATTCTATGAATCTTGAAGCAGTAAATACTTACGAAGGTACTTCAGATATTCATGGCTTGATTTTAGGCAAAGCCCAAACAAACCATGAATCTTTTTAGTCTATTAATTTTCTAAGTATTTTTCTAAAAATTCTTCTTGAATATCAAAATATTCCAGAGTAGCAAGTTCGCCTCTGCATTTTACACAGTGACCTTCGTGAGCTTGAAACATTGACATATATGTTTTGCCTTCTCTTTCAAGTTTTCTTATAAGTTCTCTTGCATGTTCAGGAGGAACGATTGTATCATTTGTCCCTTGAAGAACCAGAACAGGAGCCTTTATATTTGCAACGTAAAGACTTGGAGATGTTTCTTCTGCATATTTTTTACCATCTTCTGAAGAGAGATTTCCCCACTCAAGTTTTGCTTCATCTTCCCAGCTATTAAAGACGCTTGATTTACTTGTATAGTTTTCTAACAGTTTTTGTTGATTTACAACTCCAACTGAATTAATACCACATCTGTAAAGATCTGGTGTAAAGGTAAGACCAGCCATGGTTGCATACCCTCCATAACTTGCACCCGCAATACATACTCTATCTTCATCTGCATAACCATTTTCAATGGCCCAAAGAACTCCATCAGTAATATCGTCCTGCATTTTTTTGCCCCATTGAGTATTTCCTAAAACATAATGTTTAGTGCCAAGACCTGTTGAGCCTCTGAAGTCCATTTTCAAGACGTTATAACCTTTATTTGCAAAAAATTGTGTCCACCAATCAAAACCAATTCTCTGTTTTGTATTTGGACCACCATGAGGAAGAACAATCATATAATTCCGTTCAGTTTTCTTTTTTGTTAATGTTAGGTAAGCAGGAATAACAAGACCATCTCTTGCAGTATATTTTACAGGAATGGTCTCAGCCATTATTTTTCTATCAATCCATGGTGCGTAATTATATAAAGGAATAATTTGTGCAGTCTCTCTGTTGTAGAAATAATAATCACCTGGATTAGAGGGGCTAGAAACACTAATTACCATTTTATTTCTGTCTTTGTCTCTTGTTACAGGTCTAACCCATTCCCCAGGAAAAACTGATTCTAAAGCATTGTAGATTTCAGCAATTTCTTCATCAAAGAATACATTTACGGGTTCTTGTGCTTCGTAAGTGACGTATAGTAATTCTCTAGTATCATAATCAACGCCTGCAGATCCTGATGCATTTCTGCAAGTACCTGTAAACCCACCTACATCATAATTTGGATCTTGATAAAGTTTCTCACTGAATTCTCTAGTTTTAGGATCGTACAAATATAATGCATTTGTATCGTTATACTCTACCAACTCACCAGTTGGTGAGAATTTTGAACCTGTTACAAGCCAGCCTTCATTTGTAGCAGCAATTGGAGTAAAAGAAGGTTGCTGGCATGTAAAGCGGATATGCTCACTCCATTCTTTTGTATCTTTGTCATATGTGTATATAACTCTATCAAGACTTTCATCAACCAATGTTGCAATCGGATAACCATCTTGATCTCTGTAAGTACCATAAACTCTGTCACCTTTGGCATCATTAGGAACAAAACCGATTGCTAAAAGTTTCTTCTTTCCTGTATAAATATTCATCTTGTAAAAGTCGTTTCTGAAAGCTCTTCTTTCATTAGACGAAACAATTACGTGATCTTCATCTGCATCAAGTCTGTCAACAACACTTATCCCAGTCCAACTGCCTTGACCACCTTTCATTTCTTGTTTACCAATGATTTTTCTTTTGGAACCATCTACATTTACTGCAAAAGTAACAAGTGAGTTCATATTTCTTCCTTTAGCATTTGTGAGACCCGGTCTATAGATAAACCTATCGTCTGAAACCCACTGGAAACCATATATACTTTTTTCACCAACTCCGTCACTAAAAACTCTTGATTGCATAGTTTCTAGATCAATAAAGGTTAGAGACTGATATGTCATCATATCTTCAACACCTTTGATTTTATCTTGTTCTATATCACAGACATCTTCTCTTGGTGCTCTCATAATCGCTAAATATTTTCCATTTGGAGATATCGAAAAAGAGGGCGTATCACCTAAACATGACCATACTTCGTTTGGAAGTTCGTAAAATTCATCTGAAGTTACATTGAATGAAAATATTAATAAAGAAGAAATAACTATATTTTTAAACATACTTTTATACCTTTTTGTTTTATATGGACTAATCATTTGCATTTATGTGCAAATATAATTAACTCATATAATAAGTTCTTAATGTAAATTAATCAAAGGTATTTAAATAAAAAAGGTCAATTTTTTATATACATTAACAACAACAAAAAGACTTTTTAGAGATTATAAAGTGCTAAATTATTTATGTTAAAACTTGATTTATAGTAGCTTTTAGTTACTATTTACTTTGGATATTTAAATATTTAGCGCTTTAAACTAATATATGCGCATTTTTACACGGGGAAAACTTATGAATAATAAGCTATTTTTTACTTTAGTATTTGCATTCACGCTATCGTTGAATGTATTTTCTGATAATCCAGGTGATGAAGTTGTTTCAGAACCAGTTGCTGAAGAAGAATCAACTGAAACTGTTGAAGCAAGTGAGGATACATCTTCTGATGATGAAGCTCCTGCACCGGTAACTACTTCAGACGATGATGAGGTTGTAACACTTCAAAAGGTAGTTGTAACAGGTTCAAGGATTAAAAGAACAGACGTTCAAGGAGCACTTCCAACAATTGTTATAACAAAGGAAGATATTGATGCATCAGGTTTTAGAAGTGTAACTGAAGCACTTCAGTCTTTACCTCAAGCTAACGCTTATAGACAAGACGAACAAAACGTAAACACGTTTACTCCAAACGCTAACGAAATTGATTTAAGAAGAATTGGTCCAGGTAGAGTTTTATACCTTATTAACGGTAGAAGAACTGCTGACTATCCACTTCCATACAACAATGCTTCAAACTTTGTTAACACCGGCACAGTTCCCCGTGGCTTAGTTGACAGAATTGAAGTTGTATCACAAGGTTCATCTGCTATTTATGGTTCTGATGCAGTTACAGGTGTTATAAATATTATTACTACAACTGGTAAAGACTTCTCAGAGCTTGAAGCTAATGTATCTGTTACTGAGCATGGTAACGACATGATAAGTAGTTTAACTTTTTCAACTGGTGGCTTTACAGAAAGCTCTAGTTGGACAGTTGGTCTTGACCTTACACAAGTTGATCCTATGTACCTGGGTGATAGAGAAGGTTTTGATGATTGGACAGATGGTCCTGATTACTCAACCACATATATGAATCCTCGGTGGGGTGCTGCTGTTCAAATGGCTGGTTTTGGTGCAGATACTGCTTCATATAGACCAGCAGACTTTGGAGGACCTGCTTGTGATTCTCAAGAATTATCAGGTGGTGTATTTAGAGATTTCAGTAGAGATAAACCAGAAATTTATGGTATTACTAATTATCCAGGATCTTATCAAGGATATGTTTGTATGTATGGTAGAGGCGCAAATGGCGGTGATACACAAACTATCGTAAATGAAAGGGAAGATGTAACAGTTATGGGAACATTCACTCATAACTTTGATAATGGTGTTCAAATGGATGCTAGGCTTTTCTATTATGAAGATACTGCATATCTAAGAAGCAACGTCTCAAGATATGTATCAATGGGCCAATTCCTTGATCCAGTAGGAATTTTAGAACATGTTATGTTCAGGCCTGATAATGACCTTGTTCCAGTTCAATCTGGGCAGCAAATTACATACTCACTAAGATATTTTACACCAGCAATGGGTGAAGCTTTTGAGTCAAAAAGTGATTACACAGAAGACGTAACTGATTTATTCGTTGGTTTCAGTGGCGTATTCGATAATGGTTTTGAATGGCAAGCTGGAGTTAATGCTACAGAATACAATGCGCTTATTACGAGAAAAACACTTACATCTGGAATTAGAGATTATATGGCAGGTGTTGGAACAACTTGTGAAGATTCAATTAGACCAGACGGACTTTGTTATGGTTCTTATTGGGCATATAACTTCGGTCCTGCATATGAGGTATGGGATGCATATGCTTCATATGGCAGAAATGGTGGACCATGCTCATACGGTAATTTTTATGGAAGATCTAACTGTTGGACACCAGAAGCAATGTATGGTGCTATTTCACCAGAGCAATTTGGCAGCTGGTTAGCTGATGACAGTACTGATTCGGCTTCAGAACAAATGCTTGTTGATTTCACAATGAATGGTGAAATTGGAGACATCAAAGGAGCTCCAATTGGATTTGCGCTTCATTTAGAATATCAAACACAAGAGTATTTCATTACTCCTTCAGAAGGAAGATTAGATGATGAGCAATTTGGTGGAGATAACGCCATTGACTTCATTCAAGGTTCTACCAGATATGGTGGTGGTGATAGAGAAAGATATTCTGTTGGTGTTGAGTTTAGTCTTCCATTAGCCGATAACATTGAAATGGGTATTGCAACAAGATATGACAAATACGATGATGATTCATCTAACGTTGGTGGAAAAGTATCATCAATGGCAAATATTGCATATAGACCAACTGAAGATATTCTTTTAAGAGCTTCGGTGTCACAATCATTTAGAGCTCCTGATATGCACAGAGTTTACGCTGGTTCATCCTCTGCTTTTTATGGTGGTATAACCGATAGTGTTGCTTGTTTCTTGGATGCAGGTGGTTCTTCAACAAATTCGTCAGCTACTTTTTATCAATTCTGTGATGCTCAATATACTGCAACTAGAAGAGGTTTCTCAGGTGGTAATACTGAGTTATATGAAGAAGAAGGAACAAACTATAGTTTTGGTATAGTTACAGAACTTGCTGAAAATGTTTCTTTCCAATGGGATGCTTACCAAATGGTTCT
>CENJ01024465.1_pt1 | contig 12374 bp, 17 predicted proteins | sample 356161 | NCBI WGS metagenome assembly CENJ01 (sample SAMEA2619531, study PRJEB7988) | marine metagenome | biome: marine biome (ENVO:00000447); feature: surface water layer (ENVO:00002042); material: "saline water (ENVO:00002010), including plankton (ENVO:xxxxxxxx)" | depth 5 m
TGAAACTGGCTTGCATTTTTGAGTGCAGAGTCAAATTTATCACACTTTTTGGTGATCGATATAATAGTTTTTGGATAAGCCTTAATAAGTTGTTATATTTAAGGAAAAATTGAGGCAGTATAATGTATCCAGAGTTGGCAGAGAATGGCGTTTTATTTGTGCGCCACACAAGAAATAAACGAAAAACAAGAATTGGACGATTATTTGAAAATTTTTTGTGTGCCCTCAAGGATTTAATGTCGGCACGCTGAATTATTTATCGACTAGTTCAACACGTGTTTAAGCTAAATTTTCCATTTAATTGAGCAGCCCATGGATGGAGTTTGCGTAATTGGACCTTTGCCACTGGTGGCAATTTCCATCATTGCCCCAAAAAGCTCTCGTCGCAACTCCTTCGATTTTTCTTTTTTATTACTCAGGCGTCCTCGGTACTGTAGCCTTAATTCAGAATTAAATCCAAAAAAGTCAGGTGTGCAGGCCGCATTGTAAGCCTTGGCCACTTCTTGAGTTTCGTCATACAAGTATGGAAATGGAAAATTTTTATCTTTGGAAAGCTGCTTCATGTTTTCAAAGCTATCTTCAGGATGAGTTGAGACATCATTTGAGGAAATTGCTATTACCTCAATTTCATTTTTAATTAGTTCATTAGCCTCATAGATAATTTCATCAAGCGTGCTAACCACGTAGGGACAGTGATTACATATAAACATAACCAGGGTACCTTTGCGACCACGTGCCCTGGTAAGCTCGATTATTTCGTTATCAGTTGATGGAAGAGAAAAATTTTTGGCTTGCCAACCAAATTCACAGATTGGAGTATTTACTGCTGGCATTAGTACATCCTTCAATGAAAGTTATTTACCAATATTCAAGTTTATTGTAGTTTATCTTTATAATACTTTGGTCGATTTCTCAAATCGTCTATTCATATTTTCGGAGAGGATCTAGTAAATGAAAAAAGTTATTCTTATTTCTGTATTGTTTTTGGCTAGCTGTTCACAAATCACTGATGTTGCGAACGGAGTAGGTGGTGCAGTTGGAAACGTTATGAGTTCAGTAACTGATGCAGTTGGACTATAAATATCTTTGCCTAGTTATTTTTACTGAGTATTATTTAACCATATACTAAAAATCACATCTCGGAGTTTCGTATGTCTGGTATTCATGAAAAAGTTTGTGTTGCGTGTCAATCTGATGCTGAGCCTGCAAGTTCTGAGGAAATAAATCAATTTGTCTCAGAAACAGAATGGTCGTTAATAGAGAAAAGTGGCGTGACGCAGTTACATCGGAAATATAATTTTTCAAATTTTGAGAAGGCGCTTATTTTTACTAATAAGGTAGGTGAGATCGCCGAAGAGGAGGGGCACCATCCAAAAATTGTAACCGAGTGGGGAAGTGTAACAGTTTATTGGTGGAGCCACAAAATACAAAAAATACATTTAAATGATCTTATTTTGGCTGCACGGTGTGACGTCGGATACTCGTCAATTTGAAATTTATTTATCAAATAATTCTGTTTAGTTTGATGAACGTGTTTCTATAATTACTGAGAAAAAAATAAGGTGACACCGTGCCTGTACATTGGTGTCACCTAAAAATTTTGAGACTTAAGATAAAATGTTGGTTCCCTGCTAACAGGACGCTCATTCGCCCACACTGCCTCTGAGTTCCAGTAAAAGTGTGAGTTGCAATTATTTCTAGCAAAAATGCAAATCTCCACTTTAAACCTCAATTGGTGTTACTGTATTACTACATTGGCCTATTGGAGCTTAAGAATGACAGGCTTAAGTTCTGAGTATTTTTACAGCCAATGAAATTTCATCGCTTGATATATAGCCGCAGTTGCTGCGTTTGATAAATTTAAAGATTTCACCTTAGCGTTTTTCATAGGTAAATAGAAGACCCTATCAGGCATTTTTTGGATAAGTTCATGAGGTAAGCCTTTTGATTCAGAGCCAAAGATTAAATATGAGTTCTTTGAATATTGTGCATCATAAAAACTAGTTTCGCCGGTCTCCTCAAAAAATAATATTTCCTCTTTTTTAGGTCCTCTTTGCTCTATAAAGTCGCTCCAATTTTCATATTGATTTAAATTTACGTCTTTCCAGTATCGTGTGCCTGAACGGGCTACGCTAGCATCGTCAATAGCAAATCCTAAAGGCTTGATTAGTATCAGTTCCAAATCAAGAGCTACGCAAGTTCTTCCTATAGCACCAGTGTTATGCGGTATTTCCGGTTCGACCAAAACTATCTTCATTTGCTTTCGTCACCCATGTAAGCTCATCAATATTTGAAATTGTTCAAATAATTTGATAGATTAAACATCTAACTAGAAATCGTAAAGATCAGACACTTTTACTAAAAGTCGCGCCAATTTTGAGTAAATCTGGCTCGAAATGGCAGATTACTTTCCTTCTTATCAGTTAAAGGTCTGAGTGGAGGGCGAAATGCTTAGTCACAAAATATACGAAAAACTTTCTAATATAATAACTCAATCAGCCATAAATAGTCTATTGGATACACAGGTTGAAGCTTTAGAGGAGGAGCTAAGTAAACTGGTTCAGAAGAAAAATGGAGATATTAACGAAATTTCGTATGATGATCTTTTAGTTGCATGGGAAAATGCCACTAGAATTTAAAAAATTTCAATACAAGCTAAGTGTTTGAAAAATTTCTGAAAGTAGAAATATATACAATTATTGTAGATTTCAAATTTGGACATATCGCTATTGTTATGTTTATGTTAGATTTTTAGTGTACAAAATTAATTAGCCTTGGATCCTAATCAGATGAAATCAAAAAACGATGTGAATTTTTGGGAACCAAACGAAATTGTATACAAAGCAGGCGATAAATCTGCCTCTGCTTATTTGGTTCTCGATGGATCAGCAGAAATAATTAGTGCAGATGGAGTAAAGCTGAATTCATTTGGCCCAAACGAATTATTTGGGGAAGCCTCGTTAGTTTTAAAATCTGATCGAACAGTCAGCGTTTTGGCAGGATCGTCTGGTTTATCAGCAAAGGTAATTACTTCTGCAAACCTTAAAAAAAGGCTTCAAAAAGATGTGTTTCTCTCAGCTTTGGTTCGAAAATTGGAAACTAGATTGCAAGCAGCAAATCAACAAATTGATACTCTTTCAAAAAAAAATAAGAAAGCTAAATGAAGCAATTTCTTGATCTGGATGAGTTTCTAGATCATGCATGGTCGTTGTTAACGCGTGGCGTCGCAGATCCAAAATCTGTCGCTAAGAACCCTACTTTCTCTACAATTTCTGAAGAAGGTTTTCCTACAATGAGAACTGTTGTCCTCAGACGTGCAGACCGAATAGCCAATTGCCTAGAAATTCACACTGACATCCAAACAAACAAAGTATTTTCACTAAAAAAAAATAACCTTGCTGGTCTACATTTTTGGATCCCAAAAGCTAAGTTTCAGATAAGGGCCTCAGTAGTTGTTGATATATTGACAGGGTCGAAAGTTAAGGATCAATGGAATAAAATTCCAATGAAATCTCGTGTTTCGTACGGTTCAAAGCCATCTCCAGGTATCGAGATAAATGGTCCGTTTGATTACCAGAAACTTCCAGAGCAAGATAACTTTGCCGTTTTAAGATGTCATATAAGAGCACTCGATCTGCTATACTTGGGAGCTTTACATCAGAGAGCTTTATACAAAACAGGGGATCCCGCGATTTCCACGTGGGTGGCACCGTAGATATAATATACTGCCATCTGATTGGCTCCGGCGGTTGGGATCGAACCAACGACCAATTGATTAACAGTCAACTGCTCTACCGCTGAGCTACGCCGGACCACTCATTTCGTATAACAATAGGTAATTCACTAGTCTAGTGGTAAGAAATTATTTTTTGAAAAAACTTATATTAAAGAAAATATTGCATTGTCAGAAGATATATCATCAACCTTAACCTGCTTTTTTATAATCAAATCAATCAAATGAGCCTTAACATTTCTTGATGCTACACTTAGTAATTTTTGATCTATGTCCAAATATACATTTTTTGTAATTTGATAAATAGTTGCTTCGTTATTTATGAGAAAATTGTGAATTTCTATTTCTCTTTTTTTTCGATGTTCAATTAACTCAGCTATCCGTCCACTGGGGTTTTCGACGGGAAGTCCATGGCCTGGATAAAATTTTTGGCATTGAAGCTTATTTATCTCTTTACATGAATTTATAAATTGAGAAACGTCGCCTTCAGGCGGCGAAATAACCGATGTAGACCAATCCATAACGTGATCGCCTGTGAATAAAATATCGAAATACTGATAACAGACATGGTTGCAGAGATGGCCGGGAGTATGATGAACCAATATTTCCAATTCAGATGAAATTATTTTTTCTTTGTCCTGCAAAAAAAAATGAGGAACAAATTCCATATCAATTCCAAATGACTCTGAAACTAAACCCATTTTGCATATATTTTTCATATTGTTAGATTGCCCATCTAATGCTCTTCCAAATGCAAATGTGGGAGCATTTACTATTTTCGATAGGGTTGGTGCAAGCTCACTATGATCTAAATGAGAATGGGTTACTAAAATATGAGAAACCTTGGCATTAGGTGGAATAAATTCGAGTAGGTTACGTAAGTGTGTTTCAGAGTTTGGACCGGGATCGATAATTATTAGTTCTTTTTGTCCCAAAATATATGTGTTTGTGCCTTTGTATGTCATTGGAGAGGGATTTGGTGCTGTAAGTCGCATTAATCCATCTTGCAATTTTACAGCACTTCGACTGGAATTACTTTCCAATGATTTTGGCATGAATATTACGTTCCTTAATCATAAAGAATAAGTTAAACATATAAGTGATGTTCAGGTGGATCAAACAATATATGCCCAAGCGGCTTTACTGGAGAGCAGCGATTATATTGCTTTTCCCCGTGATCTTTCTGCAGCTTATTGTTTCTGTGGTAATTATTAAACGACATTTTGAAGGTGTCACAGAGCAAATGACAAGAACTGTAGCATCTCAAATTGAACTAATAGCAACTACAGTTGAAAAGACGGAGATCGAAACTGCTCTCAACCTAAGTAAGTCGTTGAACATGGAACTATTTAAGATTGGAACCACTGATCAAAAGGTTTTAAATAGACGGCGCTTTTACGATGTTTCGGGTATAGTTGTTATTAGAGAGTTGTACGATCTGAAGTGGGTTCAGAATGTAGATTTACTTGATGACGATTATGTGACGGTCACTTTAAAATTGGCTGGAATGGATTTTCAACTGCGTTTTGAGCGGGCTCGTGTGTCGGCTTCAAATCCTCATCAATTAATTGTAAATATGGTCGTTTTTGGGGCTTTTTTTACTTTAATTGCATTTGTATATTTAAGAAATCAATTGAGACCAATCACGCGCTTAGCTTCCGCTGCAGAGGCTTTCGGTCGTGGTCAGACAGTTCCTTATAGCGCATCAGGAGCAATCGAGGTCAAGGCTGCCGGAAATGCTTTTTTAGAAATGCGAAATAGGATCGAAAGACACATTGAGCAGAGGACAATGATATTATCAGGTGTAAGTCATGATCTAAGGACACCTTTAACTAGGTTGAAGTTGGGGATTTCTATGTTGGATATTGATGATAAGGAGCCTTTAGAGCGTGACTTGGAAGAGATGAATCTCATGTTAGATGAGTTTCTAACTTTTGCTAAAGCGCAAGATACCGAGAAATCAAATTTCGAACTTTTGTCCGTTTCAAGTGTTATAGAAAGTATAGAATCTGATTATAGAAGATCTGGTGCTAAACTCGATATTGTGGATAATAAAAATAGTGGGAAATACTTGATGCGTCCGTCTTTGATTAGGCGGGCTTTGGACAATATTATAGGCAACGCACTTCGTTATGGAACGCTTGCAAATCTAAAAGTTATTATTGATGAGGACCATATCAATTTTATTGTAGAAGATGATGGTCCAGGAATCCCAGCCGAAATGCTTTCTGAAGCTCTCAAGCCATTCAGCCGTTTAGATCCTGCAAGAAACCAAGATAAAGGTATGGGTGTTGGTTTGGGGTTGCCTATTGCATCAGATATAGCTCAAGCACATGGCGGTAGTTTAAAATTACTAAAATCAAAAAAATATGGAGGATTGAGGGCGGAATTCAGAATAGCTGCAAAGAGGCAACTAACTTAGTGGTAGGCCCGGCAGGACTCGAACCTGCGACCAAAGCGTTATGAGCGCTCTGCTCTAACCAACTGAGCTACAGGCCCTCCATAGTGGTGTGCTATCACATCTAAAGCAGACGTCAAGTGTTTCGCGTTGAAGTTTTCCTTGTTTGCATTTAAGCCCCAATTTAGTGCAGGAAGGGTATCACTTATGAAATCAAATCTTACTGGTTTAACTTATGCTCAGTCTGGGGTAAATATCGATGCTGGAAATAAACTTATCGATAATATTAAACCTGCAGCAAGCAAGACATCCAGGACCGGTGTTGTTTCTGGTTTAGGGGGATTTGGTGCTTTATTTGATTTAAAAGATGCTGGCTTTGCCGATCCAATATTAGTTTCGGCGACTGATGGAGTTGGAACAAAGCTCCGTATCGCAATTGAATTAAAAACGTTAGATACTATCGGAGTAGATTTGGTTGCGATGTGTGTCAATGATCTAATTTGCCAGGGTGCAGAACCTCTTTTTTTTCTTGACTATTTTGCGACTGGCTATCTTGATCTGGAAAAAGCTACCCAAATTATTACTGGTATTGCTGAGGGTTGCTCAATATCTAATTGCGCGTTAATTGGCGGCGAGACGGCAGAAATGCCGGGTATGTACAAGAATGCAGATTTTGATCTTGCTGGATTTGCAGTTGGTGCATTTGAAAGAGGTCATCATCTTCCAAGAAGCATAAACAAGGGCGATTTAATTCTTGGGTTACCCTCTAGTGGTATTCACTCAAATGGTTTTTCGCTTGTTAGAAAAATAGTTGAAATTTCGGGCCTAAATTTACAATCTCCATGTCCATTTTCTGAAAAGACTTTGGGAACCGAGCTCCTAACTCCAACAGAAATTTATGTAAAATCTTGCCTCGAAGCTGTTAAGACAGGTCATGTAGTTGCTCTGGCCCACATTACCGGCGGTGGTTTAACTGAAAACATTATCAGAATTCTAGAACCCGGGCAGGGACTAGAGATTGATCTTGATAGCTGGCCTTTACCTCCAGTCTTTAGTTGGTTAGCAGCCGTTGGGTCTGTTGATCCCACAGAGATGTTGAAAACTTTCAACTGCGGTATTGGAATGGCGCTGATTGTACCTGCTGCAAGTAAGGATTTAGTCAAGCAGTTACTTAGGAGTTTTTATGATCAAATATTTGAAATTGGGATCATTAATGACTCAAACAGAGTGTCATTTTCTGGGGAACTTTTGTGACAAAAAAAGTTGCGATTTTTATATCTGGTTCGGGTTCAAATATGGTTGCTCTGGTAAAAAGTATGCAAACCTTGCAGTTTGCTCTACCAACGCTTGTTCTATCAAATAAGCGAGATGCTATTGGCTTAAACAAAGCAAAGGATTTGAAAATACCAACAGTTTGTATTGAAGCTGAAAAGCTAGCTGGTTGTGATTTGAATTTTGAGGCAGCTATTCAAAAAGAGTTAGAAAATTTTAATATTGATATCATTTGCTTAGCTGGTTTCATGAGAGTATTATCATCAAAATTTGTAGATTTTTGGCAGGGCAAAATTCTAAATATTCACCCATCATTGTTGCCAAAATATATAGGGTTAAACACTCACGAAAGAGTATTAGAAAATCATGAGGAAGTAACTGGATGTACGGTACATGAAGTAACTCGTAAATTAGATTGTGGTCGGATTTTAGGCCAAGCGACAGTGCCAATATTTCCTGATGATAATGTTGAGGCAATTAAATCAAGAGTGTTAGAAAAAGAACATATGCTGTACCCTAAGACGCTGGAGCAATTTTGTCTTGGAAGGTCTGATTTGATCATTATGTGAGATAAAATGAATATTATTAAAACTACATCAGAATTATCGCAATTTTGCGATTATGCTTACAATTTTGACTATATTACCGTTGATACAGAATTTTTACGGGAAAGAACATACTATCCAAAATTGTGTTTAATCCAACTAGCAATACCAGGTGACCAGGAAAACAGTGCTGTTCTTATAGATCCGTTAGAGCGCAATTTAGATTTATCACCACTTTATAAAATATTTCTAGATCCTGATATTGTAAAAGTATTTCACGCAGCAAGACAGGATCTTGAAATTTTTTTTCATGACAAAGATATAATTCCAAGTCCACTTTTTGATACTCAACTTGCTGCTATGGTTTGTGGTTTCGGTGAACAAGTTGGCTATGAGACTTTGGTTCGATCAATTTGCAAGGTTAATTTAGATAAGTCATCGAGGTTTACCGATTGGTCTTTGAGGCCTCTCAGTAATAAGCAACAGCAGTATGCTCTTGCTGACGTAACTCATTTACGACAAATTTACGAGTATCTTAAAGAGCAATTGAAGCGCAACGAAAGAGAAACTTGGTTAGAAGAAGAGTTGAATATATTAAAAAACCCTGAAACTTACATAACGCGCCCAAAAGAAGCTTGGAGAAGGATTAAGAGCCGTTCAAACTCCAGTAAGTTTTTAGGAATTGTGGCTAGATTAGCCGAGTTCCGAGAAACATATGCCCAAAGAAATAATATTCCAAGAAATCGTGTCTTGAAGGATGACGCTTTAATGGAATTAGCTTCTTTGAAACCAAAATCGTTTGATGATTTAAGTCGTAGCAGACTTTTATTACGTGACGCACGTAAGGGTAAAATAGCCAAAGGTATTCTAGACTCTATACAGGCCGCAGAAGATTTAAAATTTGAACAAGTTAATTACGCTACTAAAGTGCCTAAAAGTTTAAATGTTAATTCTGCCCTTTCTGATATGTTACGTGTTCTGTTGAAGGCAAAATCAGAGGAACTTGGCGTTGCGGCCAAATTAATAGCCAATAGTTCGGACTTGGACAGTATAGCATCGGGTGAAAGAACAGTGCCTGCTTTATCCGGTTGGAGACACCAGATTTTTGGCAGAGAGGCGCTCGAATTGTGCGATGGTAAGGTTGGTTTGGTTTTACAGGGAAAAAATATTAAAACAATCAAGATTTAATTTAAAGCTTCAACTCGAAAGTAAATTTTTTGCTTTCAATTAATATCTTTTCAATATTCTCTAATTCTTCGGGAATAATAGTAATTGCGGCCGTAATTGTCCCTTCGTCTTTCCTTTTGTCAGTCTCGTGAATTGCTTTAAATGAAAACCTTAAAGTATTAGGTTGTTTTGGGGTTAGTTGAATGAGGCGAGGCTCATAAGCTACATCGTTTTCTGTTGCTCCAGAAACAACTAATATAAAATCATCAGCCTGCGTGGCGCTTAACTCCACATCAGTTACCTTATAAACTAATTCTCCTGCATATTTACTTTTGTTACTTCGTGTTATTAAATTTTCTTTTGGAATAAGAGGGTTTGTATCGATATTACTTATTTTATCTTTTGATGATAAGCCGAAGATATTAGGGCCTGAGGCGCACCCCACGCAAAGAAGTAAGGTTGGTAAAAATAGTTTATAGAAGCGCATCTTGAATTTTAATTATAATTTTGAAATTTGTAATAAGTTATCTAAATATAACTTATTAGTGCACGTCAAACAATTGCAAATCACCAAGCGCTAGAACCATCGGGGAGAAAAAATGTCGACAGCAGAATTTAATGCGATTGTTGAGGATTTTGAATTCATTGATGATTGGGAAGATCGCTACCGATACATCATCGAGAAAGGAAAAAATATGCCTTTTCTCGATGATGCGTTGAAAGTTGAAGCAACAAAAGTAGATGGATGCGCAAGCCAAGTTTGGATGCATCCAACCATTGAAAACGATGTATTTTATTTTGATGGCGACAGTGATGCTATTATAGTTCGGGGACTAATTTCTTTGTTAAAGAGCCTATATAATGGGGTTCCGCTCTCAGCCGTTTTGAAAATCGACGCTGTAATTGAACTAGAGAGGCTTGGTTTGACCGAGCATTTGTCGTCCCAAAGATCCAATGGATTAAATGCGATGGTAAATAGAATTAAAAAAATAGTTAACACCGAGTTAACCAATCAATAAACTAATAATACTTCCAGTATTCACTCCAGATGGAATGGTAGCCCAACTTAATTTTTAATTTACGCTGAGAGCTGATTATGTTTGCGAGCAACAAATTCCTTTGCTGTTTCAACTGCAACGGCCGCGTCGCGGCAATATGCATCTGCCCCAATAGCTTTTCCGAATTCCTCGTTTAAAGGAGCGCCACCAACCAAAACAATATAGTCTTCTCTGATGCCTTGTTCTACCATTGTATCAATAACGACCTTCATGTAGGGCATTGTGGTGGTCAATAAAGCGGACATACCAAGAATATCTGGTTCTTCTTTTTCCAGTGCATCCAGATAATTCTCTACTGGATTATTAATTCCTAAGTCTACAACCTCAAATCCAGCACCTTCCATCATCATCGAAACTAAATTCTTACCGATATCATGAATATCGCCCTTCACAGTTCCAATCACCATTTTCCCAACTCGAGGTGCTCCGGTTTCAGCAAGTAAGGGTTTGAGTATAGTCATTCCCCCTTTCATAGCGTTTGCGGCGAGCAAAACTTCGGGGACAAATAATATTCCATCTCTAAAATCTTGACCTACTATTGTCATGCCACCTACAAGAGCCTCAGTGAGAATGCGGTAAGGCTCCCACTTACGCTCTAAAAGAATATTAACCCCTTCTTCGATCTCTTCTTTGAGCCCGTCGTAAAGGTCATCAAACATTTGTTGGACAAGTTCTTCATCATCCAAATCAGCTAGAATGATATCGTCTTCTTCTTCCATACCTTTTCCTTTAATCTCTGTAAAAGATTGGCAAAAATATATATTATCTACAGCTTTCTATTCTTTGGGTAAATTGAACTTTCCAGTTTACGACATTGATTAATTCAAAGCCGACTATTATTAAAAGAATTTTCGGCCATTTAGTGTATCGCTATGAATTAAATAAGAAAAATCAAAATTTTTAATATCTATCGAATTTAAATGTATTTTATTAAGTTTTGAACTGGTTGCCCAAATACTTTTCTTTTAGTATTAGAATGACGTTCCTGACGTTGTTTTTGAAAGTTTTTAAATGGCCAGACGTACCAAAGTTTATGAAGGTAAAGCAAAAATTCTTTATGAGGGTCCTGAGCCAGGTACATTAGTACAGTATTTTAAGGATGATGCGACGGCATTTAATGCAAAAAAGAGAGAAATAATTGAAGGCAAAGGTGTTTTAAATAATCGACTTAGTGAATTTTTTATGTCGGGTCTTAACAATATAGGTATTCCTACGCATTTTTTAAAACGACTTAATATGCGCGAACAACTTATTTCATCTTGTGAGATAATTCCGTTAGAGGTCATAGTCAGAAATTTTGCTGCTGGTACCTTGTGTGACCGGCTCGGTTTGGAAGAGGGAACTCGATTATCTCGGCCTTTAGTTGAGTACTGCTATAAAGATGATAGCTTAGGTGATCCTCTAGTCTCAGAGGAACACATAGCAGCATTCGGGTGGGCCTCTCATCAAGAAATGGACGAAATTCTGAGTTTAGCATTAAGAGTAAATGATTTTATGTCTGGAATATTTTATGGCGTAGGTATCAGACTGGTCGACTTTAAAATTGAAATAGGTAAAGTTTTTGAATCGGAGTTTCAAAGATTAGTAGTTGCTGATGAAATCAGCCCTGATAGCTGTAGGTTGTGGGATATAGAATCTGGTAAAAAGTTAGACAAAGATGTGTTTCGGAAAGACTTGGGTAATTTAACTGATGCTTACACAGAGGTAGCGATAAGGCTAGGAGTGATACAGTCAAATAAATCTCAATTAACTGAGCCTAGATTAGTTAAGTAAGGACAAAATGAAAGCCCGTATAAAGATAATGTTAAAAAATGGAGTTCTTGATCCACAAGGTGAGGCTATAAAGCACGCGTTGAATAATATCGGATTTGAGAGTGTTACCGGAGTAAGGCAAGGTAAAGTAATCGAACTTGATATAGAAGGATCTGATAAAAGTCAGGTTAGGTCTCAAATAGAAAATATGTGCAACAAGATGCTAGCTAATGCTGTAATTGAAAATTTTGAGATAGAGCTTCTCTCATGAAAGCCGCAGTAATAGTTTTCCCGGGCTCTAATTGCGATAGAGATCTCACAGTTGCATTAGAAATGGTTGGCTTTGAAGTTGCAAAAATTTGGCACAAGGACTCTGAACTTGAAAAAGGAATAGATCTTGTGGCCATTCCAGGAGGTTTCTCTTTTGGCGACTATTTAAGGGTTGGAGC
>CENJ01064071.1_pt1 | contig 12374 bp, 12 predicted proteins | sample 356161 | NCBI WGS metagenome assembly CENJ01 (sample SAMEA2619531, study PRJEB7988) | marine metagenome | biome: marine biome (ENVO:00000447); feature: surface water layer (ENVO:00002042); material: "saline water (ENVO:00002010), including plankton (ENVO:xxxxxxxx)" | depth 5 m
CTTACCCTTCCTTTACTAGAAGATCAAATTTCAGAATATATAGCCTCGAGATTATTAGAAAAAAATTAATATTTCTTAGAATTGAGAATCCTTGCTACGTCTTTTGCGCAGTAAGTAATAATCATTGAACAACCAGCTCTTTTGAATGCTACCATATTTTCATAAACTACAGAATCGTAATCTATCCAACCCTTTGATTGCGCAGCTTTTAACATAGCGTATTCACCACTGACTTGGTAAGCAGCTATTGGTTGATTTATTTTCGTGTTCAAATCAGAAATTATGTCTAGATAAAATGTTCCAGGCTTAACTATTACAATATCAGCCCCCTCATCTATATCAAGTAAAGTTTCACTAATTGCTTCTTTTCTATTGTGAAAATCCATTTGGTATGTTTTTTTATCACCAAATCCTGGATTGGATGATAATGCATCCCGGAAAGGAGAATAAAGATTTGAAGCATACTTTACACTGTAACTCATAATACCAGTATTCTTAAATCCATTATTTTCAAGAGCACTTCTAATTTCACCGATTCTCCCATCCATCATATCACTTGGAGAGACAAAATCAACTCCAGCTTTGGCGTGGGAAAGAGCCATTTTTGATAAAACTTTATTGGTCTCGTCATTGAGAATTTCATTATCCAAAACAATACCATCGTGCCCATATGACGAGTATGGATCAAGTGCAACATCAGAAATCACCAAAATTTGAGTGTTAATGGACTTAATTAATTTAATTCCCTTTTGCATTAATCCGTTTTCATTTAAAGCCTCAGTTCCTTTATTATCTTTAAGTTTATTTGGGATTTTTGCAAAAAGTAAAACAGCTTTTAAGCCCAATCCCCATAACGAATCTATTTCTTCTTCTAAAAGATCAAGTGATAACCGAAAGTAACCCGGCATAGATTCTATTTCCTCCTTTATTTTTTCGCCTTCTGCCAAAAAAATAGGAGTTATTAAATCATTAACAGTCAAATTAATTTCACTTACAATTTTTCTAATCGAATCAGAATTTCTGAGTCTTCTTTTTCTTTGTTTAGGGAACATTTATTTTAATTTAAATCCATTCTTTAGGTTCTTTTAAAATACCAACAAGCTCACTTTCTGAACTGTTTTCTTTAGGTTTAAAATTATATTCCCACCTAACAGTTGGAGGTAAACTCATAAAAATACTTTCAATCCTTCCATTGGTTTTGATTCCAAATTGGGTTCCTTTATCATGAAGAAGATTAAATTCAACATATCTTCCTCTTCTAACTTCTTGCCATTTTTTTTGTTTATCCGAGTAGTTGAGTTTTTTGTTTTTATTTACAATTGGTAAATAAGAATTCAAAAAATTATTACCAACTGTAGTAACAAAATTATATAGTTCATCTACTGATTTACCATTTGGTTTTAAATAATCAAAAAAGATTCCACCGACCCCTCTTGCTTCTTCTCTGTGCTTATTCCAAAAATACTTATCACAATTTTTCTTAAAAACATCATAATAATTTTTATCATGTTTATCACATGAAATTTTACAGACCTTATGAAAATGATTAATATCAAAATTGTCAATATAATACGGTGTTAGGTCAATTCCACCTCCGAACCATTGGTCTACAATCATTTTAGATTTGTTGTAAAGTTCAAAATATCTTAGATTGCTGTGAACAGTAGGAATTAGTGGGCTTTTAGGATGAATCACTAAGCTAAGTCCACACGCGCTAAAAAGAGAATATTTAGTTTTCAAGTAATTTTTCATTGTTTTTGGTAATTCTCCAAACACATTAGATATGTTTACTCCTCCTTTTTCAAAAACATCACCATTTTCAATAATTTTAGTAAGACCACCGCCACCACCTACTCTTTCCCACTTTATATTGCTGAACTTTGATTTACCGTCAATCTTTTCAAGTTGTTTTGTTATTGACAGCTGAAGATTTTGTATGTATTTGTAAAATTCTTCCTTCATTAAATTAGATTTGATATTCCTTAACAGCATCCACAAAAGCTTTTGCGTGAGATACAGGTATATTTGGTAATATTCCATGCCCGAGGTTCACAATATACCTTTCTTTACCAAAGTCATTAATCATTTGATGCACATCTGATTTGATTTTTGATATTGGGGAAAGTAATTTGGCTGGATCATAGTTCCCCTGAAGAGTTATATTCCCACCAGACAAATATCTTGCATTTCTTGCAGAACAACTCCAATCAATTCCTAGACCAGAAGCTCCAGTTTTAGCCATTTCGTTTAAAGCAAACCAACATCCTTTTCCAAAAATAATAACGGGGGCATAATTCTTAATAGCTGATACTATCAAATTTATATATTTAAGAGAAAATTGACTGTAATCAGAGGGTGATAAAAGCCCACCCCACGAATCGAAAATTTGAACAACATCTGCTCCTGCATTAATTTGTCCCTTTAAATATTCGATGGTTGTCAAGGTTATCTTTTCAAGAATTATTTCAGTTTCTTTTGGATTAGAAAAGGCAAATCCTTTAGGCTTATCAAAAGTTTTTGAGCCACTGCCTTGAACTAGATAACAAAAAAGTGTCCATGGAGAGCCAGCAAACCCAATTAAAGGGACTCTATTATTTAGATCTCTTTTAGTTACTTTAATAGCCTCAAACACATATCCAAGTTTATCCATAACATTAGGGCTTATTAAATTTTTCACTTTTTCTTTTGAATCTATAGGATTAGCAATAAATGGTCCGAAATTAGGCTTCATCTCAACCTCAATATTCATCGCTTGAAGGACAACCAATATATCACTAAAAATAATAGCAGCGTCAGTTCCTATTTGATCGATCGGTAAAAGTGTTATCTCAGAAACTAATTCTGGGGTTTTACAGCGAGTAAAAAAATCATATTTATTTTTTAGTTTAATATAATCTGGTAAATATCGCCCAGCTTGTCTCATTATCCATACTGGAGGTCTATCAACAGGAAGACCTTTCAAAGCTCTAAGAAGCAAATCGTTTTTCATATAGTTTGGTGTAAAATTTTTACTTTCTCAATCAAATTATTTATTGTTGGTTTTTTTGCAATGTGGATGTTTTTAGTATAATTTTTAAGTTCATTAGCTGTTGACTCTCCAATTGCAAAACAATCTATGTTCTCAAAAGAATTCAATTTTGCGAAACATCTTACACCGGAGGGGCTGAAAAATAAAGCAATATTAAAATCTTTAAAATATTTTGGATCGCAATACGATTTGTAGACCTCAATTACTTTGAAATTGTCATCTTGATTATCGAAGAAGTTTTCGATATTGTTCATGCGTTGATTACCTGTAAAAAAAACAAATTTTTTACCCAATAGGTTTGTTTCTAAAAATTTTACCATCTCTTTTGAACTTAAAAAAAAGTTTACAACATTTTGTTTTTTCTTTTCCAAAAGTTGTTTAGTTTTTTCACCTACACATATACAATTTCTGGTTGTTACATTTTTATGCTGTGAGAAAAATGAATTAACCGCGTTTTGGGATGAAAAAATAAGTATCTCCTCATTTAAATTAATTGAAAATTTCTTTTCTTCAACTTTTATAAAGTTCCACTGTTCGACCTCATGCCCTTGTAAATCAAGTTGATTTAACTCATCTTCATTTAAGATTTTGGTTGATAAGATTCTTTTATTTTTCATTTTACTTTTGCCTCTTCTATGTACAATCTACCTCCATTATTCAAGACCTCATTTGCAAGCTTTTTCCCAACTCCATTCCTTTCATCAATTTTTAGTAAGGCTTCAATGATTTTAGGTTGTTCCCCTTTCATTGAGAAGACCCCACCCTTAAAATCAATAATTTTTCCTTTAACCTTTGCAATTGCACCAATTGGAGCAGAACAACCACCCTCAAGAGTTCTCAAAAAATCTCTTTCTATTTCTGAACAAATACTAGATTTTTTATTATTAATTTTATTAAGATTTTCAATTACCAACTTATTATCTTTTAAACACGTTGCCACAATAAATCCCTGACAAGGAGCTGGAAGAAAGTTGTCTAAAGTTTCCTCATTTTCTTGACAAATTTTTAATCTAGAAAGAGCTGCACTTGCAAAGAAGACCCCATCAATTTTAGAATCAGTTTTTAACTTTTCAACTCTTGAATTAATATTTCCTCTTATAGGAATCACTTTATCATTAGGATATTTTAGTTTCCATTGAAATTTTCTCCTAAGGCTCCCAGTTGCGACTGATCTAATTTTTTTTGATTTGCATTCCATATTTTTCCATAAAATAATATCCTCCCATTTACCTCTTTTTAACACAGCTCCAATACATATTTCTTCAGCTAGTCTTGTTGGAACATCTTTTAAACTGTGAACTGCAACATCAATTTCTTTGTTTAATAAAGCTTGGTCCAATTCTTTTGTAAAAACCCCTGTAATTCCCATTGAGTAAATTGGAGTTTTTAGGTCAATATCTCCAGAGCTAGAAATTGTTTTTATTTCACATTTGACGCCTGAATCTTCGAGTTTTTTTTTAACTAAGTTGGTTTGCCATAATGCCAACTTACTAGCTCTTGATCCCAATATAATTGGCTTATTCATGATTTTGAAGGTCGAGTTGGAATACCTCGTTAAAAATGTTCATGGCATCGTTGGCCTTAGTTGGATTTTCTTTTAGATAAAATGCAAATTGGCCTGTTATTTTTTGAATCATATCGTAGGACAAAGATGAATCATAAATTGTAACTCCATTTTTTCTTTTTCTAGCTCCAATTTCAGCATTTTGCTGTTCTATTAATTTATTTTTAAGAGCTTTCAAAGCTGGAGCATATCTTCGATCATGAATCCATTGTAAAAATTCTTGTTGTATTTCTTCAATAATTTTTTTTGCCTCTGGGATATATTTTTTCCTTTCGGAAAGAGTATTGTAAGTTATTTTAGACAGATCGTCAAGATTAACAACCCTAACATTTTTTGTGCTACTGTCGATATCAATATTTGAAGGAATAGTTAAATCGATAATCAATAGTTTTTGTTTTTTTGGAAGTAGATTATTATGGATTAGAGGTTCGTCAGCACCTGTAGCTAATACAATTATATCAGATTTTTCAATTTCACCATGAATTTCAGAAAAGTCTTTTACCAATATGTCAAATTTGTGACCAAGAATTTCTGCTTTTTCCTTGGATCGATTAATAACAGTTATTTTTTTGTTTTCTGTATGTTTAACTAGGTTTTCACATGTATTTCTTCCAATTTTTCCCGTTCCTATAAGTAAAACATTCTTATTTGAGACATTATCAACTTCATTAATAATAAATTGAACCGCTGCATAAGCAACTGATGTTGCACCAGAAGAAATTTTTGTTTCAGTTTTTATTCTTTTACTTGCTTGTATAACAGAATTTGTGAGCCTTTCCATAAAGCTTCCAATTAGTTGATTATCCTTGGAAAGATTAAAACTGTTTTTAAGTTGTCCAATAATTTCAAAATCTCCTAAGATTTGAGAATCCAGTCCCGTACCAACTTTAAAAATGTGATTTATAGCTTCCGTATTTTCAAAAACATAGCCCAGTTGTTTGAAAGTTTCATGATCTCCATCAGAATTTTCACAGAGTAGGTTTACAATCACCCGTGAACTTTCAGCGAAAGAATAAATTTCTGTTCTATTGCATGTATTATTAATTAAAATTTCATTTATGTCAAGACCTTTACCTTTTTTTAAAATTTTAATTTTCTGGGACTTTGAAAGATTGAATTTTCCCCTTGTGTGTAAATCTGCATTCTTATAACTAATTCCAATTACATAAAAATTAGTTAAATCATTAAAAATATTCATTTAAAACTCTAATACAACACAAAAATAATATCACTTACATTAAAAAAATAACGATAAAAGTATAATAATTAACGCAAAGTGCATACTTTTACTCTTGGTAAGGTAAACAATAGATTTAAAGACTGTATGTCGTCCTTATATAGATTGATTCTAAATAATGTGTTTAAAATGTCTGACAAAAATAACGATAAAAGTTTAACAAATAAATTTGAGTTAAGCAATGGTTTTTACATGTATTATTTTGTAAATGAATCAGATTTTCAGAAAACAAATACGAAAGATGTAAAAAGAAGTCTAATACAATTTCATTTTTGCGTCAAGGGAGGAGCTGATTTTATTTTCAATAATGGAAATTATTTGTTACCAATTGATCAAAATAAAGTGATTTTACTATTTAATCCAGAAAAAGATTTACCCATAAATTTAAAATTGAATCCAAAATCTTCAATTCTTAGCATCATAATATCTATTAAAAAATTTCATAGTTTATTTTCATCCGATGCTGAAAATATTCCTTTTCTAAGTGATGAAAACACCGCTAAAAAGTATTACGAGACCATGATTATTAATCCAAGTATGAATTTTGTGATAAATCAAATAACAAAAGCTAAAGTAAATAATAACATGAAATCTCTATATTTAACCGGTAAAATTTACGAATTATTGAGTCTTTGTTTTAGTAAAAGTGAAGATTCAAGTTTGGAAAATTGTCCCTTTTTAGCCGATGAAGATAACGTAAGAAAAATAAGAAATGCAAAGGAAATAGTTCTTCAAAATTTCTCTGAACCACCTTCATTGACCGAGCTTTCTAATAAGGTTGAAATAGGGTTAAATAAATTAAAAGAAGGTTTTAAAGAATTGTATGGAGACACTGTCTATGGATATTTATTAACTCACAAAATGGAAGAAGCTAGGAGAATGTTAGATTCTGGCAAATACAATGTTAATGAGGTAGGATTAAAAGTTGGATATTCAACAGCCAGTCACTTTATTGCAGCATTTAAAAAGAAATTTGGAATTACACCAAAAAAATATTTACTCTCATTATCTTCGTGACAATTTTTTAAAGCATCAATAAATATATGAAAGGAATTTTATTAGTAAATTTAGGATCCCCTGATACACCTGAACCTGCTGATGTTAAAAATTATTTGAGAGAATTTTTAATGGATGAAAGAGTCATTGATTTTCCTTATTTTATTAGAAGCTTATTGGTAAAAGGAATCATTTTAAATACAAGACCAAAAAAATCCGCAAAGGCCTATAAAAAAATTTGGTGGAAAGAGGGATCTCCTTTAATAGTTCTTTCAAAAAGATTGAAGGAAAAGCTAGAAAAAAAAGTTGATATACCTGTAGAACTTGCAATGCGTTACGGTAATCCATCAATAAAGTATGGTTTGGATTCTTTATCGAAAAAGGGGGTAAATGAAATTCTCCTTGTTCCTTTATACCCACAATTTGCGATGGCAACTACAGAAACTATTTTAGTATTAGCAAAAGAAATAAAAAATAAATTTTATCCTCACCTTAAACTCTCTTCGTTTAAATCATTTTATGATGATAAAAACTATATACGGGTTTTATCAAATTCTATTAAAGAGTTTTTAAAAAATAAAAAATGGGAACATCTTTTATTTTCATATCATGGTATTCCAAAACGACATATAAAAAAGTCTGATATTACTAAATCACATTGTAAGATGAATAATGTATGCTGTGATACTAAGTCAAAGGCTCATAATTTCTGTTACCGTCATCAGTGCATAAAAACAACTCAAGCAGTTGCAAAATTCCTCAAACTTAAAGATGGTGCTTACTCTACATCTTTTCAATCAAGACTAGGTCCTGATCCGTGGTTGCAACCCTACACAGATAAAACAATTAATAATTTTGCAAAATCCGGAGTCAAAAATATGGCTGTTGTAACACCAGCTTTTGTATCAGATTGTCTAGAAACTCTTGAAGAAATTGGGATGGAGGCAGTAGAGGATTTTGAAGAAAATGGTGGAGAAAAATTGCACGTCGTTCCATGTATTAATGACAGAGAAGATTGGGTAGAACTATTGTCAAAATGGGTTACAGAGTGGAATGAAAAGGTGCTTGAAAAAATATGAATCGTTCTGCTTCTGAAATGGGAATAGAACCTATTGGAAAACTACTTATTAAACATGCGGTACCTTCATCACTAGGCATCTTAGTAATGTCCTTAAATATACTCATTGATACCATTCTTGTCGGACATTGGATTGGCCCGAATGCAATTGCAGCAATAAATATTGTTCTTCCAGTGTCATTTTTTGTTGCTGCAATTGGAATGTCTATAGGTATAGGCGGTGGGTCTATTATATCGAGATCTCTTGGAAATAAAAATCATAAAAAGGCGAACAAAACATTTGGAAATCAAGTTTCGCTCACTTTAATTTCAACCGTTTTTTTTATGTCTTTAGGATTATATTTCACAGATACGTTAATTCCACTTTTTGGTGGAAAGGGTGAATTATTTGATTTAGCTAAAATTTACTACATAATTGTTATGATTGGGGTTCCCATTCTGGGTCTTTGCATGATGTCAAATAATACAATTAGATCTGAGGGTAAGCCCAAAATTGCTATGTATGCTATGTTTATTCCATCTGTGTCAAATTTATGTTTGGATTATTTGTTCATTTATGAATTAGGTTTGGGGATGTATGGAGCAGCTTTAGCAACTACCTTATCCTACTTTATATGCGGCATATACATATTACTATTTTTTGTTTTAAAAAAATCTGACTTGAAATTACATATAAGTGATTTGAAATTTGACATGAGCATAGTTAAAGAAACTGTGTCTCTAGGATTTGTGACTCTATCTAGGCAAGCTGCAGTTAGTTTGACTGTTTTAGTTGTAAATAATATCCTTTTTTCACTGCAGGGTGAAAGTATGATAGCTGTCTATGCTATAATTAGCAGAATGTTGATGTTTATGTTATTCCCAATTTTAGGAATTACACAAGGATTTATTCCCATTGCTGGATACAATTTTGGGGCAAAAAATAAAGATAGAGTTCTAAATTCAGTAAAAAAAGCAATTATTTATTCAACAGGTATGGCCACAATAATATTTTTGTTTATATATACATTTTCAGATATCGTAGCAAGTGCTTTTACATCCGATGTAAATATAATTGACAAAACATCGGATGCACTCATTTTAGTATTTATGGCGACACCAATTATTGGTATTCAGTTAATCGGTTCTGCGTATTTCCAAGCAGTTGGGAGGGCTTTTCCAGCATTAATGCTTACTCTTTCAAGGCAAGTGTTTTTTTTAATACCACTAGTTTTTCTTCTTTCAAAAATGTACGGTGTATACGGTGTATGGATATCATTTCCGTTGGCGGAGCTGCTATCTACAGTACTCACTGGGATTTATTTGAATTTTGAATTAAAAAAATTAATAATAATCACATAGGCAATTCCAAAAATGCTTTTTTGTAATTTTATTAAAACTTAGATTTTGGAATCGTATTATAATTATTTTAAAGTCCTTCATATTTTCTTTGTTGTTGCATGGTTTGCTGGTCTTTTTTATGTTCCCAGACTATTTATATATCATATTGAAGCTTCTAAAAAAGGTAGTCCAGAAAAAGAAATTCTTACTAAGCAACTAAAAATAATGACAAGAAGATTATGGTATATTATTAGCTGGCCTTCAGCCATATTAACTATACTTTTTGGTGTTTTAATGTTGACAATTATTCCTTCCTGGATATTGCAAAAGTGGATGATTGTTAAGTTATCTTTTGTGGCTCTATTAATTATTTATCATTTAAGAACACACGTTTTTTTTAAACAATTACAAAGAGATCAAATTAAAAAATCTTCTTTTTTTATGAGAATATGGAATGAGGCACCAACTCTACTTTTATTTATAATAATTTTATTAGCAACATTTAAGGAAGCAATGACATTGTTATCAGGAGTTGTAAGTTTTATTTCACTTATGATTTTCCTATTTATTGGAATTAAACTATATCAGAAATATAGAAAATAATCATGATATGAAAGGTAAAGTTTCTTTAAGGGTAAGAATTTTCTTTTCAATGATATTACTAACAATTTTTTCACTTTTACTAATTGTAGTGGCCACCTATTTCCAGTATTTTGCTCAAAATGATGATTATAATAATAGAAGATTAATAAGAAAAGAGACGCAAGTAAAAAGTCATTTAAAAAATATTATTACCAAAGACACCACAATTAAATTTGTTCCTAAAAACTATGATTATTTTTTAAAAGAGTTTAATCCTATCTCTACTATTCATAAGGTTGAATTTGCGCTATATTCACTTGATGGAAAACCTCTATACTATTCATATGTAGATGACTTTGATGAAACGGAGCATCTAAAGATAAAGGATACCATCATTAAAAATCTCACAAAAAATCAGACTTCTAGGATACTCGAACAAAATATAAACGAAAAGGGAGAATTTCAGTCCTCTTACAGTCTACTTCTAGGAGACGATTTGAAACCATATTTAATTTTATATTTCCCATATTTTGAAGATTTATCATTTAGTCAAACAGAACTCAATATCTTTTTAGTTAGGTTGCTACAAGTATATTCTTTGATGTTGATTGCAACCATCTTCTTTGCCTTTTTCTTGTCAAGTTTTATAACTCGTCCAATAGAAAAGTTAAGGTCTAAAATTCTTAAAACAGGATTATTAGAAAAAAACAATAGGATTAAAATTAAAACCAAAACAAAAGAAATTGAAAGTTTAGCTCGTTCATATAATAAGATGTTATCAGAACTTGAAAAAAGTGCTGAAAAACTTGCTAAAGGACAAAGGGAACAGGCTTGGCAAGAGATGGCCAAACAAGTCGCTCATGAAATCAAAAATCCATTAACTCCTATGAGACTAACAATACAGAGTTTTCAGCAATTTAACGTTCCCAATGAAAAAAACTATCAAAAAAAATTAGAATCCTTTCTCAAAACATTGATAGAGCAAATTGATACTATGAGTATGGTTGCTAATACCTTTTCAGACTTTGCAACTATGCCAAAGCCAAAAATAAAAGATCAAGATATAGTTGAAATAACAAATTCAGCAGTTCAAATTTTCAAAAGCTCTAATGTCAAAATTAAATCAACCAAAAAGAAAATAATTTGGCCAATTGACAGAACTCAGTGGATTAGAGTACTTACCAATCTAATTCAAAACGCTATTCAAGCAGTTCCTGAAAACAGAACACCGAAAATTAATGTTGACATTTTACTTGAAAAAAATAAACTTAAAATGAACATAGAGGACAATGGGACTGGAATCGTAAAAAAGGACCAATTAAAAATATTTGAACCAAAATTTACAACCAAGTCAGCAGGAATGGGTTTAGGCTTGGCTATTGTAAAAAATATAATTGACTCTTTAAATGGTAGCATTAGTTTTAAATCAGAACCTAATAAGGGAACTAAATTTTCTATAATCTTAAAAAAATAAAAATGGAGGGAGAGGAATTATTAATAGAACGAAAAGATAAAATAGCTTTTTTATATATAAACCGACCAGAAAAATTCAATGCCTTAAATATTTCTTTACTTAATAAAATCAATATAACTCTTAGAGCAATATCCAAAAATGATAAAATTAGGGTAATAATTTTAACGGGTATAGGTGAAAAAGCTTTTGCAGCTGGGGCAGATATTTTGGAGTTTTCAGAATTTAAATCTAAAGAAGCGATGGAGCTTTCAAAAAATGGAAAAGAAAAAGTATTTGATTTTATTGAAGATTTCTCAAAACCTATTATTGCAGCTATTAATGGATATGCGTTAGGAGGAGGGCTAGAACTAGCTTTGTCCTGCGATATAAGAATTGCATCAGACAATTCTTTAATGGGTTTCCCTGAAACATCTTTGGGGACTATTCCCGGTTACGGGGGCACATACAGATTAGCGGAGATAGTAGGAAAAGGAATTGCCAAAGAAATGATTTTAACATGTAGAAAGATAAGTGCCAAAGAAGCCTTAGAGATAGGGTTAATTTCATATCTGACTGAAAAAAACGAATTGCTGGATAAAGCAACTCAGGTTGCAAATCAGATTATAATGAACTCTCCAAATGCAGTAAATTCTGCAATTAAGGCGATTAATTATAGTGGAGGGGATAGCAAAAAAAAATGCAGTGATATTGAATCCGAATACTTCTCAAAGTGTTTTGACCACCCAGATTTTAAAAAGGGGGTCAATGCATTTTTAAACAAACAAAAACCAAATTACTGACTTATTTACAATGCTCGTCGTATGCAGATTTTAGATTCTCAGCTATTGCGTCTGCGGGTCTTCCCTCAATGTGATGTCTTTCTATCATGTGCACCAATTCGCCATCTTTAAATAGAGCAATCGATGGTGATGAAGGGGGGAAGGGAACCATCAGCGATCTAGCTTTATCTGTAGCTTCACGATCTACTCCAGCAAAGACAGTTGTTAATTTAGAAGGTAAAACCTCATTTTCTAGTGAAAGTCTTACTCCTGGCCTAGCATTTGCCGCGGCACACCCACAAACAGAGTTGACAACAACTAATGTGGTTCCTGAACT
>CENJ01330775.1_pt1 | contig 12373 bp, 10 predicted proteins | sample 356161 | NCBI WGS metagenome assembly CENJ01 (sample SAMEA2619531, study PRJEB7988) | marine metagenome | biome: marine biome (ENVO:00000447); feature: surface water layer (ENVO:00002042); material: "saline water (ENVO:00002010), including plankton (ENVO:xxxxxxxx)" | depth 5 m
ACTACAATTTTATTAAATTTACTCATAATAATAAGACAGGGATAATAACAAAACTTAAGTTATAGTTAACTATAAATAAGCAATAATTTAGAAATAATTAATATATAGAATTTTAGTTTATTTTTTTGTATTTTGCTGAAATTTGTACAAGTTTTACTGCAGCTTCCTCTGGAAGTTTGTTCCACAACCTAATTAAATATTCATTTCCAGAACTGTATAAATCCTGTGTCATTGATTTGGCAATACTCTCAGAATATTTTGCCTCATCCTCTGTAATATCCATCCCATGTGCGATCACACCATTTCTATGTCCCAGCGCCTCTTCCAATGAATAACCAAACAAATCATCAAATCTTTCTCCACAATGGATACATGAGCTAGTATTAACAGTGTTGAGATTATTACAACTAGGGCATTCCTTAAATTTTGTTTTTTTCTTTGGGAAAGGACTTTCACAAAATTTACATTCCTCTGCTTTTTTATCATTTTTTTCTTCACAGACTGCACAAATTTTGTAACTCTTTTCAAGATTATCTTTTCTATACTGAGGCTTCATTTCATATTCAATCCTCTTAGCATACTCTTCAAATATTTTATGTGTTGGCATTACAACATATGCTCTTGATAGATCATTTTTTCCTGAAGTTCTGACTATTCTTCCCATGGCTTGTCTGAAAGATAATTCTGTTTGTGCATTGGGTAAGTATAATAATACTCTTAATCTTTTTATATCTACTCCCTCACTAACCATATTGACAGATACTATCCAGTCTTTCTTTGAAGTTTTGAATGCACTTATCAAATCGTCTGCGTTAGGCATTCCACTATGAACTAGAAATGGTTTTTCCTTTGTTATCTCATGAAGTAATTTTGACATATACTCTGCCACATATATGTTAGGTGCAATTACTAGTCCGCCAGCTTCCGGCATTATATCCTGAATTCTCTCAAGCTTTTCTAATCCTGCTCTTATCATTGATGCTTGGTACCCATCAATATCTGGCTTGTCATTTTTGTATTTAGGGTTACAACAAAGTTTGTAATAATCTAGTGCTTTTTTTATTCCATCTAATTGTTTTAATTTACTATCTCCACAGATGTCATCATCAGAAATTTGTATCTGTTCATTATTGTCTATTTTAACTGTAAATTTTCCTTGATGCTTGTGAAAGGTTATCGGTCTGCAATAATTTAAATCAACTGATTGACCATAAGTTAAATTATAAGTTCCATCTTGTGGGTGTTGTATTAACCCCTCACTATCAAAACCAAACCAGGTAGTTTCTTTTCCATCAGACCTAATCGGCGTTCCAGTTAGTACAATGGAGTATTTTGCATCATTAAAAGCACCCATAGCACTATCTCCCCATACAGCTTCTACCGCTGCATGATGATGTTCATCACAAATAACCAATGTTCTATTTACATTGCATACACTTTTGAAAACATCGAGGAGGTTTTGAACTGAATTCCAAGTTGCACAAAGATCAATGCCTAGATCTTCAATCTCAGCAGATGAATTAGTTATTTTCATCATTGATCTTCCAGTAATAGTTTTAAATTCCTCTGCCCACTGTTTTACAATTTCTCTTCTTGGAGCTATAACAATAACTCTATCAATAATTGCTCTGTCTATTAGTATCTTTGCAATTGAAGAAGCACAAATTGTCTTACCCGCACCTGGAGCAGCATTTATTAAAAATCTATTATGTTTTTTAAACCAATTTAAACATTTTGAAATTGCATTTTTTTGCCATGGTCTCAAATTTTGGTTAAGCATAATGGCTACCCTTTTTTAAATTACATTGTCTACATAACGATTGACCATTTTTTAATATCGTTTTGCCATTTTTGCTAAATGGTTTGATATGATCAGCATTAAAATTATTTACTAAATCTTTTTTACAAAATTTACAAAAATTTCCAGATATTATTTTTAAATAAATTTTCTGTCTTTTTGAAAAAAATCTTTTCATTGACTTATCCAATACTCAGTAATTAAAATTTCTTTAGTGGGTAGATCTTTAGGAACTTTACATACAGTATACATATTTATTCTTTTTAATGCTTTTATGAATAGAACAGTCTCTTTTTTTACAATAAAACCATTATCTTTAAGACGTTTCATTTCTCTACTTAAGTCTTGTACTCCAAATAAAACAAGGGCCTCTAATTTTGATATTTTACTTCCACCTAAAACAAAATCCTTAAGAGCTGATACATTGCCATATCTGTTTTTCATAATGAAACCAACCCATCAAAAATAGAATAAGATGAATTATTTAGTCTCTCAAAGTTTTCTTTAATTTGAGAGATACGTGTATCTTCATATTCAATATGTGCATTTTTTGATTCATTAATTACAATTTTTTGTTGATGATTTTTAAATGCATTACTTAAGTTTAGAGTTAAATAATTTTGATAAAATTTTTGAACATCTTCATTTAAAGATTTATCAACTTTTGGGTTTTTCTGAAATTTTACTAATTTATCTGCATAGTTTAAAAGTTCTAATTTTGAATATTTTCCAGATAATTCTTTTTCCAAAACTTGATATGTTTCATAAATAAAATTGGATTTATGATTTTTTTTAATTTTTATTTTATTCCTCATAATTTAAATAACGAAAATAAAAAAAAAATATTCCATAAATAAATTTTTTTTTGGAAAATATTGCAACCAATCTAATTAAAGCATAACAAAAGTGTTAATAATTTCTTAGACTGGTTACAAATTTTTGTTTATCAAAGATAAAGGAGGAAGGAGCTTGATAAACATATATTCTAATTTTCGGATATTAGAATTAGCGATTGTGAGAAAGCATGGTAAAGGATAAAAAAACCAATTTTTATTTCTCATATATATACAAACGAATATTTTAGAAAAATATTCCAAATAATTTTTTAAACTTATGTAATCTCTTGATATTCGTCTATGGTCTGATCATTGTCATAATCATGGCCAGCCCTGTCCCATTTTTGGTCTTCATTATCATCAAATAAATAAATATCATGATCATAATCTTCCCAAGATGCGCTTATTAGTATTTTAAGCTCGTATATCTCATTTTCATTCTCATCAACATAAAAAAAGTCATAATCACCATCAAAATCCTCGTCTACAAGATAAATATCTATATTTCCATTTTTATCAGTATCTGCTGAGCAGGTATCATCTATTCCATCCTTATTATGATCCCAACAATTATAATCGTCTTGGAAATTTTCATTGGAGGCCTCTTTTTCGATATTTTTATCTTTTTTATCAGGCCATCCGCTAAAATTATCAGATGATTTTAAAAAAGTGACCAATTCGCTACAAGCCACTGCGTAATTGATACCAATTCCATCTTCCATAAAAGAATTTATACCTATTAATTCAGCATCATTATTTACTAAAGGGCCTCCTGAGTTGCCCGGATTAATCGGAGTTTGAGTCTGTATAACATCAGCATTATATTTGGTTTGATCTTGATAATTCCATTTATAATTTTGTTTTATTTGGCTTATGTAGCCTTTTGTGTAGCTCCAGTAATTACCCTTAGGGTGCCCGACAGCGTGGGCATCTTGACCAACTCGAATATTGCAATCCTTATTCATAGAAATTTGATTATTTAATTTTGTATTTACCCTTATAACAGCTAAGTCCTTGTCCTCAGCAATTCTTTTAACCTCTGCAAAATAACTGATGTCATTCGCTGGATCATCTGCCATATCTCCATATTTTATGACAAATATTTCATCTGCGTTTCTTATGACATGCAAATTAGTTAGAATATCATTAGAGTTAATAATAACACCTGATCCCTCAAAATATTCTCCATCTTCTATGACGCCAATATATACAGTTGATTTTGCAACAGAACTATAAAGGTCTTCAAAACCTCTTAATTTATTAAATTTTAAATTTTTTGTATTATTATCGACGACTTTTTGAATATCACTTAAGGACTCAAAATTTGATAATGCTTTATTAATACCTTTTGATTGTTTTAAATCAATCTTTGTTGAAATTGTGTTATCACTTAAACTAATATTGGAATTCTTGAAATGAAAATCTGAAGCTATAAGATTTAATTGAGTTATGGATTTTTCATTATCTCCGGAAAATCCAAACTCAAATAAAACATTACCATTAGTTAATTCCATTGGTATAAACTCATCCTCTGATGGAAAAGTAATTAAGTCACCAATACCTACTTCAATGGGTTTTTCCAAAAGACTGGTTCTATCAGTTTCTACTGATGAATAAAAAATATCAATCAGACCCTCTTGTTTCGAATAAACTTTAATTTGAATTTGGTTATTTAATGGAATTAATTCATAATTATTAAGAATTCTTTTATCACCATTTTCTGACTTTATTATTATTGAAAAATCTGTATTTGAACTATAAGCGGAGAGATGTATTAATATAATAATAAGACTGAAAAAAAGACAGGAATTTACTAGTTTAAAGGTTTTTGCAATCGATAATTCCATTTATCCTCCTTTGTGGAAATATTATTACAACTACTTAAATCATATCTTATATCTTCAACATCAACTATGAAATTTTGGCAAAATTTATCCTCATCCTGTGATCTACTTTTAAATCTAACAAGTGCAGCAGTGTTGTCATCAAATTGAATTCTTAAATCATTAAGGTTGTTTTGATTGATATGATTCTGAATAATTTCTTTATTTTCCATAATATTTTTGATGGCATACATGTCCATAGCTTGTTGTTTGTTAAGAACATTTTGTGAATTTTTCCCTATTTGGTATGTTCCTATAGCTAACATAAGAGCTAAAAGGCCTATGCCGAAAACCCCTCTGAGGCTTATGGCAATTGAATTAGTGTTTTGTGGGTAAATATTCCTTTTATTTTGTTTATTTGAAAGTGAAGTCTTTGCTTGATTATTTTTACTTACATAAGACTTTTCAATTGTGTTGTATGTAATATCAATCAACTCATTTGAGTTAGTTAATGAATTATAATAATCTTTTGCATTTGAGTCATGATTAATTGCCTCTTCTATTCTTAAAATTTCTTCTTCAGGAAGCTGACTATCGACATAAGCCATTATTTCTTCTTTAGACCATTTCATTTATTTATTCCTTTATTGATGTGCAATTCCCATTCAATAGCTATTTTTTCTCTTAATCTAGATAGAGTGCTCATTACAGTACCCGTTTTAATATTTAGCTCCATTGCTATCTCATCATATTTAAAACCATCTTTAAACATATTGAGCATGTCTCTATGCATAGGTTTCATATTATTTATTATGTTCATAGTAAAATTATACTTCTCATTTATTACATATGAGACCTCTGGTGTAGTTTTCTCTACCATTGAAGACAGTTCATCAGGATGGAGTTTAGTCATTTTAGGATCATCATAATCTTGATAATCTTCATATGGCACAGAGTCAGGTAGATTTTTTTTTGCTCTTATGGTGTCATAAAAAGTGTTCTTCATAATTGTATACGCCCATTTTAAAAAATTTTGTTCATCGTCCAAAGAAGATTGAGCTTTAAAAATTTTTTCCATAGTTACCTGTAATAAATCATGGGCATCCTCATAACTTTTAGTTAGCACGACAGCTCTGGAATACAGTATTCTCTCATTATTTTTTAATATTAATTCAATATTCATTTAAAGAATAAATAGCTCTATATTGTTATTAAAATTATATATTCTTTAAATAATGGTCTTAACGAAAAAAAAACAAAAATATTCCAGTTTTATCCAAAAAATTTGTTTTTTTTTGACATTTTTCAGCATTAATTCAAATATTTCTGAAGCTAATTCTTTAAAAAATACTGAAATATATAAGAAATATGGTGATCAGTTTAATTTTGAAACTAATATCAAAATAACCACTGATATTGATGATCGACAGTATGAATATGAATTGATGAAACAATTCATTGATAAAAATGATACTGAGGATAAAGATAAGAAATTATTAACCTACGCAATAGCATCAGAGTTTTTACTGTATTCAAATTCAAATTATGATCTCAATGAAATTGATATCAAATATATTAATAATTTAAAAAATGTTTTTATAAACGGGAGTTTCAAGTATCAGTGTAGTACCTCTACAACAGTTACAAATGTACTTTTATATTTTGGAATAATAATAAAAGAGAATGAGTTTAAAGAAAATATATTTAATTGTAAAAATTATTTAGATCAAATTGAATTCGCTTTTTTAATTTTAAATATGATAAGTAGTAGATCATACATCTCTACTAAAAATGACTTATTTGTAAAAAAACTAGCCTTAGAACTCGAAAAATTAAATTTTGATGAAAATAATATTAATTATATTCATAAATTACAATTGGGTAGTTGTGATCCAAACAAACTATTTAAATATAAATCATATTCAACTTTAATTTATTATTACAGAATGATGGATAATACAAATAAAGTTATAGATAATTATAACAAAGCTAAATTAATAAAGAATATATGTGTCTCTAATTTTGATAATGCTTTATTGGAATTAGAAATGCATTACCGATTTTACATTTACCAAGTGTTTCAAACTAATGATCAAAAAAAGAAGCTTGAAATATTTAATGAATTCGATCAAATCGCTAAAGATGTATTTCAATACAACATAGAAGAATTATATATTAATAATTGGTATTTAGATTTTTATTTAGTTAATGCACAAAATGAATATGAGCTAAATGAAAATACGAGTCTTTTAAAACAAAGATTAGATTTTGTGGGCTCATATGCTGAATACACGCGAGAGTCACAACTAATACTAAGTCTTGTTGAAGATTTAAAAGGACTATACCTGAATGGTTCTGATCAAACAAAGGGTCTCTTGAATAAAGAGAATAGTTATTTTAAAGAAAAAAGTATAGCAAAAGAACAGTTTTGGTTGGCTATTGACGAATTAAAGCCTCTTGAAAATGACAATTATAAAGGGGCAATTGACTTAATTGATAAATTTGAAAAAAATCATGGAGAGCTAATTTATCCAAATGATAAGTATTTAATTGAGTATAAGTATTTGTGTTTATATTTAGACAAACAATATGTTGAGTCAATTGATTATGTTTTTAAAAAAGTCAATAAATACACTGAATCTTCTTTTAATCAGCAAGGGATTAATTTTTTTAGTAACAGTCAAAATCCAGAAATATTAGAAATTATTGAAGACACAACTACAAAGATTGTTGATAGCTTATTTGTTCTTCAATATGGAGACGGTTACGAATTAAGAAGTGATCAAAGAAGGAATATATATCCTGATGCTTATAATGAATTACTTCCAAGAGCTTTAGATATGCTTCTTTATTTAGGTCAGCTTTCAGATTTAAATGAAGCAAATCATTCGATCAAATATTTAAAACTAAAAGATGAATTAAAAAGTGTTGCTAAAAATCTAGGGTATGAAAAATTACCTGATGAAATTGATAAACAGATAAAACAAGTTTATCAGAATGAAAAGGAATTTCTTTTATTTGCATCTTCAGGAAATAATGACCTCAATGAAATTAAAACTTTTAATGATAAAATAAATGACTCATATAATAATTTGTATTCAACTAAATTTTGGACAAAAGTTTTAAATAATTATCCAAATATAAATTTAAATAATTTTCAACCCTCTAAATTATTCGAAATTCAAACCAAGTTAAGGTCAGATGAGCAGTTTATATATTTAAAAGAATTTAAAAAAAATATTTATGCAATAGGTATTAGTCACAATGATCTAAACTGGATGAGAGTTGATGAAAATGAATTTTTAGAATTAAAAAATCTTATCAATAAATATAAAAATATTATTTCTGATCCTCGTGTACCATTTGATCAAGAATTATCTCATCAAATTTACAGTAAATTGTTCTGGAAATTTTTTACGCTAGACTCAATGGAATTTACAAGTAAAGTTTATTTTGTCACTTCATCAAATTTTATTGATATACCCTTAGAGACTTTACAATTTATTAAGCCCAACGAAAATAATGTAAAGGGGTCTTACTTAATTGATTATTTTGCATTTAATTACCTTCCGTCTATTGATTTTTTCCAAAAAACAACCAAAAATAAACTAATTTTTAGTGATAAATCATTTAGCATTAATCCTTATTATGATGAAGATCAATTCATAGGATATAGGTTAACAGATTTACAAACAGAACCATTAATAGGTCAATTTTATGAGGGCGATATTATAGTTGCTATTGACGGACAAGAGGTAAACTATTTTACCTTGTTGGATTTTGTTCATATAAATTCAAAGAAAAAAGGATATTCAAATTCAATAAAAGTTCTTAGAAATAATAAAATTATTAATTTTACTATTAGTAATTTAGATTATCATAGCAAAACTTATGATTACGATTTTGTTGGATTTGGTGATCCCTCCTTTAATAGTACAAATAAAAATAAAGACATAAGCCTCAGTGTTGCTTCTTTGAGAATGTCTGAAAATGGTTTTAGATCACTTGATAAATTTTATAATACACTACCTCCACTACCTGAAACAAGAGATGAAATATTAAGTGCTGAGGAGTCTATAAAAAAAATTCCTGAATATGATGCATTATCGAATCTTAATTATAGTGGGAGTACTGCTGTATACTTGGGCAAAGATGCTAATGAGCAAAATTTTAAAAGGCTAAACAATAAATCAACAAGATTTTTGACTTTTGCAACCCATGCTATTAATTTAGATGATCAATCTTTTTTAACTCATCCTTCATTAGTATTAGCGCCAGGAGATGGTAAACCTTTAGACGGTCTTCTATCAACTGAGGAGGTATCGAATATGAAATTAATATCAGATTTGACTATATTGTCTGCTTGTAATACCTTTTCGGCTGAGGAAAACTCAGGCTCTAAATTATCTGGATTTGCTAATGCTTTTTTTATGGCTGGTAGTGAAAATATAATTTTATCACGTTGGCCCGTTGCCTCAGAAGAAACAGCTTATTTAATGAAAAGATTTTATATGAATCCTATTCTTACTTTGGATTATACTGTCTCTTTGAGAATAGCAATGTTGGAGGCAAAAGACGTTAATGCTCATCCTTTTTACTGGGCTTCCTTTTTTACAATAGGAAAATGAAATCAATAAACTGGAACAAATATGAAATCCCCACCCTCATCACCAGTTCCTCTGATAGGTCCGTAAGTAGGTGTCTGCTGTGCAACAGAAGATACAGCTTTTTTGATATCGATAAAAAGAGTATTTACATCAAGTATTTTTTTATTATTGCTAAGAACTTCAAGGAGTTTACTTGCAAAAATTGAATGACCTTGACCGCCTCCATCTAAGACAGGTTCTAATGTTCCCGAGGTAAATGCTTTTCTTGTTTTTTGAGTAACCAAATTTGCAAATAATTTCTCTCTATTTAGTTCACTAGATACTCCTCTAAATGTAAGCGAGCCTGAAAAGCAAGAGTCTGCTATAACAAGAATATGTTTCGCTTTAATTTTTGCTAATAGATTTGTTATATCATCATTAGATATCCAATTCGTATTATCATCAGACTCAATTGTGTTAGAGTCTTTGGGTAACCAGTATCCTCTTTCAGCAGAATCTAAATGACCATGACCAGCATAATAGACTAATAAATTATCATAAGGTTGTAAGTTATTTTTAATTTCATTAAATTTTGAAAGAATATCTGATCTATTTCCATCGATTATAATATCTAATATTTCAAAATTATATTTGTTTTCTAATAAAGAGGCGATTGACTCAGCATCAATTATTGCTGTATTAAGATCTTCAAGATTATCGTAATTTTGATTTCCTATTATAAGAGCATAATAGTTACCAAAATTAATATTTAATTTTTCTATCTGGTCTTCATTACTCTTAAAGCCAACTTTCTCTATCTCGTTCTTATTGACTAACTTTAAAATACCATTTGAACCTAAACCGGGTCCTTTTGAATACCAAGACTCAGCTCTAGAAAAGTCATCATTAAAAAAACCTAAGTAGACACCTCTCAAATCCCAATCTTCAAGTAATGCTGGAATTTCATAACTTAAATAATCATATGAAAGTTTAAAGCTCATATCAGAAATATTAAGTTCTCCCTTAAATTTAACTATTTCACCATCCTCATAGACTCCAGTTGCTTTTAGTGAATAATTATTAATTCCCAATCTTTCTAAGTTTTCAAATTTAATTGTATCAAATACTTGCTCGGTATCAGTTCTCTCCCAAAAGAATTGACCTTTAAATTCAGCAGGGAAATACTTTTTAAAATCTTTTTCTACCAAAAGACCTGACTTTAGTGATTTTATCTCACTTATATTTTTTGAAGCTCTGGAGCTAAAAGTATCATCAGAGGATACTTTGGATAGAGTCTTAACTTTTTCAAAGTTTAGAATTGATTTGTCATAATTAACTTCGTTTGTAATGCCATATCTGTATGCCTGGGCTAAAGAATATAATGAGTTAATCCAGAGACTTATATCTTCCTCAAAACCATATTCCAAAGATTCATAATAGTTTTTGTCACTATCCAACCATTTGGATTCATAATAATCAATTATTTTTGAATATAGACCAATTAAATCTATATCTTTCCTTACCTTTCCATTAAGTCTTAGATCAGCCATTGAATAAATGTAGCTTAGTTCATCAGGGTATAAGTTATTCAATTTTGTATACCACTCAAAGGCTTGATCAAAATTTTCACTGACAATCTCACCTTCCTCGTAAAGGTAAGCTATTTTTTCCATTGCTGCCTGATTGCCAGAAACTGCTATTTCTAAACATTGTTGGAAAGAGTAAGTATGATTTACAGCTACATTATTATATGCCGTCATCCAATCACAGATATTGTCTTCACGAAACTCAATTTTTGATGTTTCAACCATATATGCCCAATCGTCTAAATAAATTTGTGCAGTATTTTTATGATATTGAAGATCCTCTTCAGAATCTCCAACCTCTTCAAGTTTTAAATTTATTATTTGCTCAAGTATATTCTTAGCTTCATCTATATTTTGCTCGACTCCCATGCCATAATAATAAGCATGGAAATTGTTGAAATGATAAATAACAGAATTATCCCATTGGATACCCATAAAATTATACTCTAAAGATTTTTTATGATTTATATCGACTCCTAATCCGTAACGATACATGATGTACAATCTACTGTAATGGTCATTGTAAATTTTATCATCATCTTCATTTAGTAACTCTATATAAAAATCATGAGCTTTTTGATAATTAACAGGTAAGCCTCCGCCTCCATCATAATTTATGGTGCCTAAAGCTTGTAAAGCATATAAATAATTAGATTTTGACTCTAACAATGGGTGTTCTTTATATCTGGAGATTGTTTTTTTAAGATAAATCTCAGCCTCAGCATTCATGTCTTGTTGATAATATATACTTGCTAAATTGCTAAAAATATCTGTCAAGTAATTTGAGTCTGTATGATCATCGTCTATATAATCTTTAAGAAAAATTAAATAATATTTCTCTGCATTCACATAATCACCCAGCCAAAAATAGCTATCAGCTAAGTATGATAAAGTTGATAATCTAGAAAATCCTCCTTCATATGCATGCAAAAAATATTTAACCGAAGTTTCATCAAATTTTCCTATGTAATCATGAAAATTAATTGCACCAAGGTAATAACTAGAAGCTAAGTAACCCTCATTATAGGAAAACTGAAAAAGAGGTTCGGCTAATTCGTACTTCTCATATAAATAGTATATTCGTGCTAATTGAAAAGAGTACCTTACTTTATTTTCTGAATCATTTTCTAGATCAGTTTTACAAGAGTCAATTAAAACTTCATAATCCTCATTAATAATATCATCATCATAAGCACCTTCAATCTTTTCATTTTTTATCAAAGGGTTTTGCAAATCAAAAGGATCAGAAGCAACTAAATCACAATTGCTTATTAAATTATTTGAATAAATTGGGTTGAGGTTGAATAGATAAAAACTGATTAAAAAAAGTAAGCTTTTCATAAAACACTTAATTTATGATACAAGAAATATGAGCCTAAATATAGGCTCATATTAAATTATTTTTATTGAATTTAAAAAAATGACCAGTTATAGCCTCCGCCATAACTTCTATTTATGTTTCCGTATGTATATCCACTAGGCCCCCACTCTTGAAAGGTATATCCACCGCCATAATTAGGTGTAAGACTTCCCCAAGTGTATGCATTCGCTGATGTTTGCATACCGAAGATTAATGGAATTAATGTAGCTATTGTTAAAGTTAGTTTTTTCATAATATTTCTCCTAATATTTTTATTAAATGATCTAACGGACTAAATAAAATTTTATTCCAATTAATTTAACTAAATATCATAGTATTTGGCGCAGCCGGATCAGGAGTCGAACCTGCATCTTCCCTCCCCGC
>CENJ01165422.1_pt1 | contig 12370 bp, 11 predicted proteins | sample 356161 | NCBI WGS metagenome assembly CENJ01 (sample SAMEA2619531, study PRJEB7988) | marine metagenome | biome: marine biome (ENVO:00000447); feature: surface water layer (ENVO:00002042); material: "saline water (ENVO:00002010), including plankton (ENVO:xxxxxxxx)" | depth 5 m
ATTGGTAGTTTTTCACACAAATCTCTTATGATCTCAAATGATGCACTCCCGGATCCAACAATTATACCTGCCCTAAGAACTGTTAATTTAATTTTATTTTTTCTTAGAATCTGTTCTACATTTTTTCTTGATTCTAAATGTTTTGAAAGATTTTTAGTATTAGTAATCCCACTTAAAAAAATTATCTGTCTAGCATAGGTTCCCTTTATTAAGTAATTGAATTTTTTTGCACAATCAATTTCCATTTTAGAGAAGCTATCTATTTTTGACGACATTGAATGGATTAGATAATAAACTACATCTATTTCTTTTGGAATAGGATTTTTTTTTGGACTATTTAGGAAATCAATTGTTATTATTTTTACTTTTTTTAACAGGTCTGGATTTAAAGACAATCTTTCAGGATTTCTTACTGCACAATAAACTTTGTGTCCATTTTCAACCAGTTTTGGAATTAAACGCATTCCTATATAACCATTTGCGCCCGTAACTAAGATGTTTAATGCTTCTTTGTTCATTTTCATTTATGAAAATAATTATTTTAATGTATTTATTTCTGTATTTGAATTTATTCTTTATAACTATATTTAAATAAATAATAAAATGAAATTTTATTCTGAACAGCTTTCTCCTTTTTTAAAAGAGTTTTTCAAAGATAATTATAGTGTTGAAATTGATAGTTTTGACTTTGTTAAGACGAGAGAAGGTTTTGATGGCGATATTACTTTGTTGGTTTTTCCTCTTCAAAATAAAGTAGACATTGGTATAGAATCTCTTTCTCAAGAAATAGGCTCTTTTCTTGTTGCTAAAGTTTCTTGGATTTCAGATTTTAATATCATAAAAGGATTTTTAAACTTAAATATTCTTGACATTTTTTATGTAAATTTTCTCAAAGAGATTGATCCTAATCCAAAATACGGGCATAAACCTGTTGATGAAGAAAAAGGTATTACCCTTGTTGAGTTTTCTTCACCAAATACCAACAAACCTCTTCATTTGGGACATATTAGAAATAATTTATTAGGTGATTCAATAACTAGAATTTTAAAAGCTAACGGGTATAAAACTATAAAAACTCAAATTATAAATGATAGGGGGATACATATATGTAAATCAATGATTTCATGGTTAAAATTTGCTGAAGGTTCAACTCCGAAATCCACAGGTATTAAACCAGATAAATTCGTTGGTAATTATTATGTCTTATTTGAGAAAGAGTATCAAAAGCAGATAAAAATTCTTATTGAAAAAGGATATAAAAAAGATGATGCGGAGAGAAAAGCACCAATTTTTTTAGAGGCTAAAGAAATGCTTCAAAAATGGGAGTCAGGAGATGAAAAGATAATTAAATTATGGAATAAAATGAACTCATGGGTTTATCAAGGGTTTGATAAAACATATAAATCTTTAGGAATTGAATTTGATAAAAATTATTACGAGAGCAATACATATTTGAAAGGGAAACAAATTGTTGAAAAAGGTGTATCTCAGGGTACATTTTACAAAAAGGAAGACCGTTCAATTTGTATTGATTTAACTGAAAATGGTCTTGATGAAAAAGTACTGATTAGGTCAGATGGAACTTCTGTTTATATAACTCAAGATATTGGCACAGCGATGCAAAGGTTTGAAGATTTTTCTGAAATAAAAGGTATGATTTATACTGTTGGTAATGAGCAAGAGTACCATTTTAAGACCTTGTTTTTAATCCTAAAAAAATTAGGAGTTAAATGGGCTAATATGTTACATCACTTAAGTTATGGTATGGTTGATTTACCAGACGGTAAAATGAAAAGTAGGGAAGGAAACGTAGTTGATGCAGACGATTTAATGTCAAAAATGAAAACCACAGCAAAGGAGATATCAAGTAAACTAGGAAAGCTTGATGGATATTCTATAAGTGAAAAAAATTATCTTTATGAAAAAATTAGTCTTGGAGCTCTTAAGTATTATATTTTGAAGGTTGATCCAAGAAAGACAATTCTTTTTGATCCAGAAAAGTCTATCGATTTTAATGGAAATACCGGACCCTTTATCCAGTATACATATGCTAGGATCCAATCAATTTTGAAAAGTAATAATATCGATCCAGACTCTCGAATGCCTGAAAAATTAGACACAAAAGAAACCTTGATTATTAAACAACTTATTCTTTATCCTGAAATTGTTGAGCAATCACTAAAAAGCTTAAGCCCAGCTATTATTTCGAACTACATTTATGAACTTGTAAAAAGGTTTAATTCTTTTTATCAAAATGTTACAATATTAGGCTCGGGGAGTATTACCACAAAAAATTTTAGGCTAATATTATTAAAAAATGTTGCCACAAACTTGAATAATTCTTGTAGTCTATTGGGTATTAAATTGCCTCAAAGGATGTAAAAAAAAAACCGCCATAAAGGCGGTTTTTAAAAATGTTTTATTTGATTATTTAGATTGAACAGCTAAATTATAAACAACTAATCCAAATCCAATCTTGTTAATAGCGTCACCTACATTATAAATAACATCCATTTCAAGACCACCAAATATGCCGCTATACCATCCTTCAGTCCCAGCCATGTAGCCAATTGGATATATTGCCCATCCAATTAAAACAAACTTACATAACATGTTATGAGCTGATAAAGTAGCACCTCCAGCAGATGTAGCTAATTTTTTAGCCTCACCCAACCAAATATCATATACTATTACAAAATAAGCAATACCAGAAACTAATCCCCAGGCAGCAGGTCCTACACCAGTAGTATAAACCGCTTCTCCTAGGTAACCACAAACTAACATTACGACAGATAGCATAATCATTCTCCACATTAATTTTGTAGTAGCCCCAGCAGCTTTTAGAATTAAATAAAATTCTACACACATTAATGGGACAGTTAAAATCCAATCTACATATCTAAAGAAAGTAGGTGAAGTTTGGTTAGTAATCCAATATTCACGCATGTACCAGTAGTGTACAGCTGCTATAAATGTAATCAATCCAGATACCAGAATTGATGTTTTCCATTTGTTATCGTGAGAGTTCATAGATAGGAAGAAAAACGCTGATGCAGCCATCATCGCCATACAACCTACAAAAAATGTAAACCCTACGTAATCGCTATTGTCCACTGCAGGAACCGTAGCTAATAAACTTAAAAATTTTTCCATATTAGAATTAATTATTTGTTTTTGTTTAGGTAAATTTAGAAAAAATAAAACTTACTCATAATTTTTATCAATAAAATTTTGATTATAAAATAAAATTCTTGTTAGCAATTCTTAAAAAATACAATCTTCATTTTTTTTCAACTATTATATTTTTAATTATAAATACATTTTTAAAGCTTGAATATCAATCTTTTATATCCTTTTTTCTAATTTTCTCTTTTGGATTAATACACGGCGCCAACGATATTCAATTAATTCAAAAAAAAACACAGAATTACAGTGTTAAATTCTTTATTTATTCAATTTTACTTTATTCTGCCATTGTTTTATTAGGAATATTAGTCTTTTTTTATATTCCAAAGTTTGGTCTTCTTTTTTTCATTTTTTTTAGTTCTTTTCATTTTGGTGAACAGCATTTAAGTACGTATAATAAAGATTCAATAAACTTAATTATTAAAAATATCTTATATATTTCATACGGTTCAACAATACTAGGTCTTCTATTTTCACTTCAATGGTTAGACACGCATGTTATTGTGTATGAAATATCCGAACTATTTATACCTAAGAAGATCATGGAACTTTACTTTTACATAGGTTTTTTAACTTTTTTTATAATTTCCCTTTTTTACAAAGGTTTGAGAAAGTTTCTTTGGATTGAAATCTGTCTTATAATTTTATTAGGGTTTTTCTTTTCTAAGGCTTCATTATTACTTTCTTTTTCAGTTTATTTTGTTTTTTGGCACAGCATTCCCTCGATTTTAGACCAGTTAAACTTTTTATATTATGAAGACAACTCAAGAAAAATGAAATACTTATTGTCATCTTTGCCATATTGGGTAATGTCTATCATAGGCCTCTTGGGTTTTTATTTTTACTTTCATACAAAACCAGAAGCATTTTTACCTTTATTTTTTTCATTTTTAGCAGCTATAACATTTCCTCATACGATCGTTATGGGGTGGCTCAAAATTTACAAACCGAAAACAAAAAGTAAATTTTAATTAAATGTATATTTATATTTTAGAAAGTTAAAAATTTAAAATGTTTGATAATTTAAGTTCAAAGCTGGAACGAGCCTTTAAAGTTTTAAAAGGTCAAGGTAAAATATCTGAAATAAACGTTGCAGAGACAATAAAAGAAATTAGAAGAGCACTTTTAGATGCTGATGTTAATTTCAAAATTGCAAAAGACTTTACGAACAAAGTAAAAGATAAAGCCCTTGGAAGGGATGTTTTAAGTAGTATAAACCCAGGGCAGTTGATGACAAAGATTGTCAAAGATGAACTGACTGAGCTCATGGGAGAAAAAGCTGTGGGACTTAACTTAACTAGTAATCCCTCAATAATTTTGATGTCTGGTCTTCAGGGTTCGGGAAAAACTACTCTAACTGGTAAACTAGCACATTTTTTAAAAAACAAAAAGCACAAAAAACCACATTTGATCGCCTGCGACGTCTACAGACCTGCTGCAATAGACCAACTTGAGGTTTTATCTGAAGATTTAAAAGTTCCGATTTATAGTAATAGAGATGAAAAAAATCCTGTTAAAATTGCTCTAGATGGAATTAAACACGCAAAACAAGAAAAATGTGATGTTATTTTAATTGATACTGCTGGAAGGTTAGCAATTGATAAAGAAATGATGGAAGAAATATCTAGTATTCATTCAAAAGTCAAACCTGATGAAACCCTTTTTGTGGTTGATTCAATGACCGGTCAAGATGCGGTAAATACAGCAAAGGCATTTAATGACATATTAAACTTCGATGGAGTCGTTCTTACAAAGCTAGATGGTGACACAAGAGGAGGAGCTGCATTATCAATTAGAACAGTCGTTGATAAACCAATTAAATTTATTGGAACAGGAGAAAAAATGGACGCGTTAGATATTTTCTATCCTGAGAGAATGGCTGATCGAATTTTGGGTATGGGTGATGTAGTTTCCTTGGTGGAGAGGGCCCAACAACAGTTCGATGAGGACCAGGCAAGAAAAATCAGCAAAAAAATTGCTAAAAACCAATTCGGATTTGATGATTTTTTAACTCAGATAGAACAAATTAAAAAAATGGGTAATGTTAAAGATTTAATGGGAATGATTCCTGGTATGAGTAATAAAATTAAAGACATAGATATTGATAATGATTCTTTCAAACATATTGAAGCTATAATTAAATCAATGACCTTGGAGGAAAGAAGAAATCCAAACTTAATGAACCAAAGTCGAAAAATGCGAATTGCCCTTGGTTCAGGACAGGACATAAGTGAAGTTAATAAAATGATGAAACAATTTTCTCAAATGAGTAAAATGATGAAAATGATGCAAGGAGGCAAAGGGAAAAACATGTTGAATATGATGCAAAATTTTGGCAAATAGTATGATTTTATTAGATGGTAAAAAAACATCAAATGAAATAAAATCTGAAATAAAGATTTCAGTTGATAACTTAATTCTTAACAAGGAAAGACCCCCTCATTTAGCTGCTATCTTAGTAGGTAATGATGGCGCAAGCTTAACTTACATAGGTAGTAAGATTCGTTCATGTGAACAGGTTGGCTTTAAATCATCCCTTTTTCGTTATAGTTCAGATATATCTGAAATTGATTTGATAAAAAAAATCAAAGATTTGAATTTAGATAATGAAATTGATGGATTTATAGTTCAACTTCCCCTTCCAAAACATATAAACGAACAAAATGTCTTAATGTCTATTGACCCAAAAAAAGATGTTGACGGCTTTCACCCTACAAATTTCGGAAAAATGGCTCTTGGTTTGAAGAGTTACGTGCCTGCTACACCATATGGAATAATGAAATTAATTGAAAAGTACGATATTCAAACTGAGGGTAAAAATTGTCTTGTTGTTGGAAGAAGTAATATTGTTGGGAGACCTATGAGTATTTTGATGAGTCTGAGAGGGAAATACGGGAACTCAACGGTTACTTTAGCACATAGTAAGACTAAAAATTTAGTTGAACTTACTCAAAAAGCCGATATTATTGTAATGGCATTGGGTATCCCAGAATTTTTAAAGTCTGACATGATAAAAAACAATTCGACGATCATTGATGTTGGCATAACCAGAGTCGAGGATAAGTCTAAAGAGAAAGGTTACATAATAAAAGGAGATGTTGACTTTTACAGTGTATCTAAAAAAGTTAAATTTTTAACTCCTGTACCTGGTGGAGTTGGTCCGATGACTATTGCTATGCTTTTACAAAACACCTTAGATGCTAGACTTTTAAGTTTGTCTTAGAGTTTTCTATTGCATTATAAATTTTAAGGATTAAATAGGCAAAGCTAATTCCTGTTAGAATCAAAATCATGGTCAGATATCCTGAAGAGGAAAATGATAATCTTATTAATATTGTCGAGATAATAAACCCAGTATTCCTAATTAATTTACTGTATTCCTCTGTATATCTAAAAGAAATTAATAAAATAATCACATCAGCCAAGATTAAAAGGGTGAAAAATTTATTAAAAAATAGATCGTCAATTTGAGTAATTGTCTGATTAGAATAAATATTGGAAATCCATATAGAAATAGAATTTATAGCCATGAAGGCCATTACAACTAACAATGATAAACTAACTATTTTCTTTGAAGATATAAAACGAATTAATGAAGGGTCAGTTATGTTTTTTTTGCTTAATTTTTGTGTCCCTTCGTTAAATAGATAGATCAGAAAGAATAAAAGTAAAAATCCCAATAAATCAACAATAAGTTCAATGTTGTGTTCGCTAAATATCAAATTATCATTCAAATCCATCAAAGGAATATCTTTGAAAATTTCTCGAATTACTATCAATGATATAATTTCAAATTGTTTTGATATACAGGAGGTGAAAGACCTTGGAAGATAAAAAAGAAGAAGATATACTTCATATACAAGAATCAATGAAAAGGGAGTGTATATAGCAGAAATGGGATCGTTAAGAAGCCCTTGATTTAAATCTGTTACTGGAATTAAACTTAATTCTTTTAAAAAAATCAATAAAAGATGAATTATAAAACCAAAACCTGCTAGAATTAAGATTAAATGTTCAACTTTTTTTCTAACGTTATCAGCAAAAACAGTATTAAAAAGAGAATTGGCTGTGTCTCTCATTTCTATTAGACTGCGAAAAGTTGTTCAGAATTTTTAAAACTCTTGAACTCAAGAGCATTACCTGAAGGGTCATAAAAAAACATTGTAATTTGTTCGCCGGGCTCATTTTTAAAGCGCAAATATGGAGCAATCTGAAAATCTATTTTTTGCTTAATCAGTTCCTCACTGAAGCTTTTGAATTCATTCCATTCTAAAACAACTCCAAAGTGAGGAATTGGAACAGATTTTCCATCTACCTCATTAAAATGATCTCTTTTAATTAAATTTTTGTCTTCATGCAAAACTAATTGATGCCCAAATAAACTATAATCAGCCCATTGTTTGTCTCTTCTTCCGCTTTTGCAACCAAGAACTTTTTCATAAAAGTATATAGATTCTTGTAAGTCCTTGACAGGAATTGCTAAGTGGAAAGGTCTTAAATTCATAATTTGATTTTATTTATTGTTCAAATTTACGTTTTTTTATTGAAGAAGTTATATTTGATGTATGAATCAAAATCTTAAAAAAATTAAGGTTAATAATGGAAAATTTTTACCACTCATGGAGACTTTTACAACTATTCAAGGTGAAGGATTTCATTCTGGAAAGTTAGCGCATTTTTTGCGCATTGGTGGATGCGATATAGGATGTCATTGGTGTGACATAAAGGAAAGTTGGAATTCTGACTTATACCCTCTCACTAAGGTGGAAAAAATCATAGAAAGAATTGACCCATTAATAAAATTAATCGTAATCTCAGGTGGAGAACCATTAACTTGGAACATGTCGCTTTTAACAAATGCGCTTAAAAAAAGGAATAAAAAAGTTCATCTTGAAACTTCCGGTGCATATGAATTGTCTGGTTATTGGGATTGGATTTGTTTATCGCCAAAAAAAAATAAACTACCAGTCCCAGAATTGTATAAAAGGGCTAATGAATTGAAAATAATAATTTACAATAAGCATGATTTAATATTTGCAAAAAAAAATGCTAAATATGTAAAAAAAGATTGCAACTTATTTTTACAGCCAGAATGGAGTAAAAAGGAAAAAGTTATGCCATTGATAAGTAAATTTATGCTAGAGAATCCAAACTGGAGACTTTCTCTTCAAACACACAAATACCTTGGTGTCAAATAGAATTCTATGGATATAGTAGATATTTTTTTCGTAATTTTTTAAACTTTTCCAAGCCAATTTCCCAACTTTTTCTGATTTCTTTTTCAGAACAATTCTTTTTTATTTGTTGTTCAAGACTTTTTGTTCCAGCTAGCAATGAAAATCCTGATTTGAAAAACTTATTTTTTTCGGGATACTGATTGTAAGCATCTATTATCCATTTAATTTCAATTTTTGACACTCTTCTTGTCATTCTTAAATCTTTGCCGTAACAAACAACACCCTGATGTTTTGGATTCTGAGAACCTAAATTCGGTTTGGGTATAAAATAAAAATCAGATTCAAATCTTGGATTACCAAATATTTGAAATTGTAAACTTGTACCCCTTCCTATGCTCACTGGTGTCTGTTCAAATAAACATAAACTGGGATATAAGTTTACAGATATTTTATTTGGTAAATTTGGAGATGGTGGTAAAGGTAAGTCGTATTGTAATTTATGTGTATAGTTTTTTAATTTTATTACTTTTATTTCACATTTTGGATGGATAAGACCTTCACCATTTATCATTTTTGCTAATTCACCTATTGTCATGCCATGGACAATTGGTATTTCAAGTATACCTACAAAACTTTTAAATTCCTTTTCTAAAATTGGACCATCTACATAATGTCCATTTGGATTTGGTCTATCAAGAATTAATAGTGGTATTTTATTTTCAGCACATGCCTCCATTGTATAATAAAGTGTTGATAGATAAGTGTAAAATCTAGCTCCCACATCTTGGAGGTCAAATACCATAACATCAATATCTTTTAATTGATTGGGATTTGGTTTTTTATTTTTCCCATACAGTGAATAAATATTTACGTTACGTTTAAAATCAAAATCATTTTTTATCAAAGCACCATTTTCTTTATCACTCAAAAATCCGTGTTCGGGTGCAAAAACAGCTTTAATTTTTTGGTTTAATTTCAACAATGTGTCTAGAAGGTGTATAAGTTTATGATTTGCTCTAATAATACTTGACGAATTCGAAACAAGTCCAATTTTTTTATTCTTTACATAGGGAAGAAATTCTTCTATTGATTCTGCACCAAGAATGATAGTTTCTGTTTCTTCTTGAAAATTTGAAAATAAAATATGAACTTGTAAGAAAAATATGAATTTAACTATTGTAAAAAATTTCCCCATTTGAATTTTGAATTTTTTATTTCTAAAAGAATTAGTAAGTCGCTTTTTAACGAAAATAACGTTTCATCACGAATTATAAAAATTGGAATTGCAGCGATTGCAATTGCAATTGTAATTATTCTGATTTCTATATCAACTGGGTTTGGACTTCAAAAAGAAATTAAAAAAAAATTAACAACTTTAAATGGAGACTTAAAAATATCCTACTACGACAGTAATAATTCATACATCTCTGTAAAACCAATTAACTTATCACAAATCAATAAAGAAAAATGGTTTGATTCCAAAAAAATTAAACATTTCTATACCTATGCTAATAAAGCAGTACTATTTAAAACTTTTGAAAACTTTGATGGAGGAATCATTAAAGGTCTTGATTCAAATTTTCCACCTAATAATTTGGAAACTTATTTGATTGATGGGAGATTTTTAGATATTACAAAACCAGAAAGTTTAGAAATTATAATTTCATCACAAACATCAGATAAATTGAATTTAAAAGTGGGTGATTTCATAAATTCTTTTTTTTATGATTTGTTAAAATCTAAATATCCGAAGAAAAGAACTTTTAAAGTTGTTGGAATATTCAATAGTGGTTTCGTGGATTTTGATCAAAATTTTTCCTTTACAAACTTAGCTGTACTGAAGAAAATTAATGGATGGAATAATGATGAGGTAGGAGGAATTGAACTGATTTTAAAAAATCAATTCAAAGCCTCTAATTACAAAACAATAATATATGATAATTTGCCATCTAATGTGGATGTGCAGGCAGTAGATGATCTGTATAGCGGAATCTTTAATTGGATTTCAATGTTTGATTTTAATATATTAGTCATTTTAACAGTAGTGATTTTTGTTGCTATACTTAATGTAACAATAGCTATAATAATCTTGGTTATTGAAAAATCAAAATTGATAGGGCTTATGAAAATCTTTGGTGCATCTTACAAAAAAATACAGAAAACTTTTTTATTAATTACTTTAAACTTAATAACTAGAGGCTTAATAATTGGTAATATTATAGGTATGATTATGATATCTTTACAAGATCAATTCAACCTAATTGAATTAGACCCCAATAATTATTTTGTGAAAGTATTACCTGTAGAAATTTCACTATCTAATATTTTATTTGTAAACTTTTTATTATTAATATCTTCCATTATGGCATTTTGGATTCCGATGCTTATAATTTCCAGAATGGAAATAATTAAAGTGTTAAAAATAAAATAAGTTTTAGATTGTAATTAAAATTAATTTCAAAACTATGGAATATTATGACAATATTTTGGGAACTATTGGAAATACGCCATTAGTAAAACTAAATAAAATAACTAAAGAAGTTCCAGGACTTATACTCGCAAAAATAGAGAGTTTTAATCCAGGAAATTCCATCAAGGACCGCATGGCTCTTAAAATGATTGAAGACGCAGAAGTAAACGGAAAGCTAAAGAAAGGAGGTACAATAGTGGAGGGGACTTCAGGAAATACGGGAATGGGTTTAGCTTTAGCAGCTAGAGTAAAAGGGTACCAGCTAATTTGTGTTACAACGGATAAGCAATCTAAGGAGAAAATAGATGTTCTTAAAGCATTAGGATCTAAAGTTGTAATATGTCCAACAGATGTTGATCCAGAAGACCCAAATTCATATTATTCAACAGCTAAAAGGATTTCAAAAGAAATTTCAAATGCATGGTATGCAGATCAGTATAACAACCTGTCAAATGCATTTGCACATTACGAAAAAACCGGGCCAGAAATTTGGAAACAAACAGATGGAAAAATAACACATTTTGTAGTTGGAGTAGGTACTGGTGGTACTATATCAGGTGTAGCAAAATTTTTAAAAGAAAAAAATAAGAAAATTAAAATTTGGGGTATAGATACGTACGGATCAGTTTTTAAAAAATTTCATGAAACAGGTATTTTTGATAAAAATGAGATATATCCGTATTCAACTGAGGGTATTGGTGAAGATATTATTCCAAAAAATGTTGATTTTTCATTAATTGATTTTTTTGAGAAAGTTAATGATAAAGATGCAGCTATTTATACTCGTAAATTAGCTATGGATGAGGGAATATTCGCTGGAAACTCATGTGGAGCAGCGATAAAGGGGTTGATTCAGTTAAAAAATAATTTTAATTCAAAAGATGTGATCGTTGTTTTGTTACATGATTCAGGTTCAAGATACCTTGCCAAGATTTACAATGATGAATGGATGAAGTCCAAGAATTTCATCTAATTTTTAGAGCTCAAGGATTAAGGAAATTCAATGATTATTTGATAATAAATGCTTAAATTTATCGTTTAAGAAAAGATATCTATTGTCCTAGTTTGTTTAATTCAAAACCTACATATCGATATATTTTGAAAAATTTATTTTTTCTTGCTTTTTTATTTTTTGTTCAAAATATTTTTTCTCAAACAACTTTAGATCTTAATCTAAATAATAGATCCTATGTAACTGTCCCTGCTGAAGGGTCTGATGTTAGATATTGCTTTAATGAGAAATTTAATCTAGAATTTCAAGTTCACAACTTAAGTACGACAAACACATTAGATTTAACTACGAATAATTTAAACGTAACTCTAACTTTTACAGGTGCAAACACTGGCACAGCTACAACTTCATTTAATAGTTCTCATTTTTCTTCACCAGGAATTCCCGCAAGTGATAACACCATACAGTCAAATGGCGGTTACGCAGAATTTATATGGCCTTCTGACCTAACATTTTCTAATGCTGGGACAACTACAATTGTAATATTTGCTCAAGCAGCCGGCGTTACAGACACATCCACAACAA
>CENJ01142625.1_pt1 | contig 12359 bp, 11 predicted proteins | sample 356161 | NCBI WGS metagenome assembly CENJ01 (sample SAMEA2619531, study PRJEB7988) | marine metagenome | biome: marine biome (ENVO:00000447); feature: surface water layer (ENVO:00002042); material: "saline water (ENVO:00002010), including plankton (ENVO:xxxxxxxx)" | depth 5 m
ACTATATTTCTCAAGCAAAGCAAAACATTGGTTTATGGTTTTTTGTTGAGTATGAGTCCCGATCATATAAAAAAGTTTTTTTTTCTGATTATAAATCACAAGCTGATTTAAAAATTTTTTTTGTGGATTATAAGTCTCAAGCAGGATGGAGAAATAATTCTAAAAAGTATCTTCTGTACTAGTCATTTATTTCGTACTCTGCATATATTTTAGCCTGATTTAGGTTATTACTTATATCACTAATGAGCCTAGAGTAGTTATTCACATAAATTTCAGCTCTAGTTAACAAACCAAAAAATTCATCTGAAAAATAATACTCTTCATTAAAATTATAATTTGTTAGTTGTTTAACACCATAGATTTCGCCCTCTAAATTATTTTGATCAATGTTAATGCGAAATTTTGAATATACTTGATTAAAAAAGTCAACTGCAAAATTATCTATTAAAACAGAGATTGAAGTGTTTCTGTCATTTTGATGATTATAAATTTTTAAAAGCAAAAGTTTAAGTTCACTTTTTTCTATTAATTCAAAACTACCGGTAGAGATTAGTTGATTAAAAATGCCTTCTTGAGCAAAATATGAATACATTATATTAATCTCTGTCAATCTATTTATAACCTCTTTCTCTGACAAGTTTTTATTTCTAGATAATATATCTCCTTGTAATTCATTGATGATTTTAGATGATCTATTCATTTCCGATTTTATATAATCAAGCTGTTTTTGATCTTCATCAATCGTATTTATTAGATCGGTAATGAGTTTATTTTTGTTTGAATTTTTCTCTGCTAAGTCTCTTCTACCTTCAATATAAAATGATAAAATTATACTGAATAATATTACCAAAGATTCTACTGAGTATTTTTTAATATTATCAATAATGCTCATAATTATTTGTTGGAAATCTCATATTCAGCGTAAATTCTGGCTTGTTTGTAATTTTCTTCAATATCATTTAAAAGTCTAATGTACATATTTCCCCACTGTTTAGCTCTGGAGAGTAATCCATAAAATTCATTAGAATGATAAAATTCTTTATCAAATTGAAAATTTCTTAGAACTTGTTTGCCATAGTATTCGCCATCAAGGCTATTGTATTCTGTATCTATTCTGAACTTACTGTAAATATTATTTTGATATTCAATATTAAAAAAGTCAATTGAAGTTGATATAGCGATATTTCTTTCATTTTGGTGATTGAAAAGACGTAATAATATAGATTTTAGCTCTTGGCTATCTATTAACTCAAAACTTCCGGTGGAAATTAGTTGATTAAATATTCCTTTTTGTGGAAAAAAAGACGTTCCAACATTTGCTGTGATTGCTTTTGAAATTAATTCATTCTTTTTTGGATTGAAATCGTCGGAATTAATGTCTGATTGAATATCATTAATATTTTGAACAGCACTGGATACTGTTTTATTTATGTTTTGAATTTGTTCTAAATCTTCATCAATTGAATTTATTAAATCTAGGATGAGCTTATCTTTATTATCATTTTTTTCAGCTAAATCTCTCTGGCCTTCAACATAAAATGAAAGAATCACACTAAATAAAATGACCATCCCCTCAATACCGTAGGATTGAACTTTACTAAAATCGATTTTCATAATATTATATACTTAGAGATAAAGATATAAAATAATTTCTTGGCAATCCTGGATAATAAAATCTAGGATCTCTCCCCCCGAAACCTCTTGCATTAATAACGATACCAGATGCATATCTTTTATCAAATAAATTATTTACACCTGTTGATATATTGATTCCTAAATTTTTTAAAGAATAAAGTTTCGATAATTTTAAATCAATTACAGAGTAAGAATCTGTAAATAATTCATTTGAATCATTCATAGGTATTTTTCCTACATTTTGAAATGAAATTTGTGCTAGATAATTTTTTAGATCAAACTTAATTTTAGAAAAAGTTGTATGGGTAGGCACACCTGTTAATTTATTTTGAGAGTAGTCAGTTCCTCTATTGTTAAAATCCTTGAAAATATACCAATACTTAGAGAAATTACTTGATGAAGTAATAGTTAAGTTTTGACTTCTTAGTAATGGGAAATTTATTGTAGCCTCTAGGCCTGGATGAGTTGTTTTACCAGCGTTTACTCCTGTAAAAGTATCGAAACTTGTCCTTTGTGCTACTAGTAAATTTTTGATATCCATGTAGTAGAGGTTAAGGTTATACGAAAGAGAATTATCATTTGTAGACCCTATAAGACCTAGCTCATAATTCCACCCAGTTTCGGGTTTAATATCTGGGTTTACTATCCCATTTTCATCGAGAGTCTCATCTATATTAGGGGAAGAAAAACCGTGACTAATGTTTCCAAATATTGAAATATTATCCAAATTATGATTATAAGATAATCTTGGAGATATAATAGTTTTTGTGTTATAGTTTAATGAAGTTGATTCAGTCTCATCAACCCAATCGTAATTAATTTTATTAGATCCAATTCCGAAAGTCAAAAAAGAGTTTTTAAATGACTTATCAACCTGCAGAAAGTAATTATAGTTTTTTCTGTCTTGTGTTTGCTGAGATATTATCGATTGATCCATACTTCCATATTCATCCCAAGTACTGAATATATAATTTTCGCCAGAATACTCAAGTCCATAACTAAAGTCAAAAGAATTTAACGGAAACTTTCCAATATGTCTAAATCCAAATGAATCACTATCCTCAATCAAGTAATTAAATGGCCTATTCTCATCATTATTAAATGTCTTGTAGAAAAAAGTAGTACTTGATGTGTATTTATTTTTTTTTGAATTAATTGTTAAGCCAGTTAGTGACCTATTATAATCCTCTCCTCCTTCAACGTTTCTCCAAGAAAACGCTGCGCTAGAAGGGTTGTCTATAAAACTTTCTAGACTTAGTGAGGAAGGTATAAGTGCTTCTGCCGAATTATAAAAGTGAATAAAGTCTATTACGTAATCGTCATTAATCTCATAATTCACACTTGCGAATATTCTATTATTATCATAAGTATTATTATCTCTGAAGCCATCGCTTTTGATTTTTTCAAAGTTAAGGAGCAAATTTATTTTATTGATCTTTTTAGATACAGAGATGCTATTCTGATAAGTATTAAAAGATTTAAAGATCGATTTTATCTTAACTGTTTTTTCAAAACTTTTAGAAGTTTTAAGTACAATATTACCTCCAAGACCAGAACCATAGATACTTGAGTTAGGACCCTTATTTATTTCAATTTGATCTAATATCTCAATTCCAAAATCTTCAATTGTTGTTTCTCCAACACCATTTGAGAGTGGGATATTATTAAGATATGATTTTATCTTATTTGTTGAATATGGAGATCTTGATCCCATACCTCTAATAGTAATTCGATTTGTATTATATCCAGCAGAGTGGGAGTATATTCCCGTTAATTGGTTAAGGGAGTTAATTAAAAATTCCCCCTCATTTTTTCTAAATTCAATATCATCAATTATTGATGTAGACGTATTGTTATCTTTTAATTTTTTTGAATAAAAATTTGAGTTTATTACTATATCATCAAGAATAAATCCCTTGTGAGTAAGTTCAATTTTAAGATCTTTTGATTGATTGATTTTTACTTTTTTAGAGTAGTATCTAAAATCGTTGATATTTAATTCAATCGGAATTAATTTTTCATCAATAATTATCGAACCATTCTCATCAGTTAAAAAGGTATTTTCTTCAGATTCTATTCTTAAATTATCGATGGGGCTTCCATCAATCCTATCTAAAATTTTGACATTAAAAGATTGTGAGAAAATAATTGAAGGTATAGTAAAAAAAAGTAAGTTTAAAATAATTTTTTTCATCAATAAAATATATAAAGGATTATCAAAATAATTGAAATAATACCTATTATATACTTAAATGATCTGAAAATGTTTAGAAGAACTTTATCTTCTGTCATGCTTGCAAACGCTCCCAATGAAAAATATATCATCCACATGATAAAAAAAATTACACCTAGATTTAGTAAACTTAAATTCATTCAACAATTTAATTATTTTCATTCTTATTTTTAAATAAACTAATAACTCTTAAATTGAAAATAAATTCATTAAATAAAATGTATAAAATTTTCATATATCTAATACTTTTTTCTTTAATAAGTTGTCAAAACTCTGTAAACGTTAATGATATTAAAAATATTGACAATATAGCTTACCATAATAATAAAGTTTTTACTGGAATTGCTGTTGATACTGATCAAAATGAAAATATAAGAGTTAAGGTATCATATAAAGGTGGAGTAAAGATATTAACAGAATTATTCTATCCATCTGGAAATATTCAAAGCGAATGGAAATATGGAACGAGTCAAATATCAGTTAGAAGATTTTACAAAAGTGGTAAAATTGAAAGTGAAGAAACTTTTGACAAAAAACTTGTAAGAAATGGTCAATCTAAGTCTTACTATAAAAATGGGCAATTAAAGAGACTATGGAGTTTTAAAAATGGTGTTCGAGATGGACTACAAAAAAATTATTATGGTGATGGTACACTATCAGATGAAACTGAAACTAAGGATGGGATACAAAATGGATTTATGAGAATATATTCAAGAGATGGGAAGCTTGAGAAAGAAGTTTACTACAAAAATGGAATTCAGGTCAGTATATAAGTTATTTTGATACCGTCAGCACATCATCTTCCAGTACAGCTGTAAATGAAATCAAATCTCCCGTGCCTCCCGGTGCACTGAGTACGGAACCCTGATTATTAAATGTAGCACCATGGCAGCCACATCTAAAATTATTATTTGAGTATCCCCAACTAGTTCTACATCCAGCATGAGGACATGAACTGTTAAATGCTCTAACTACATTTTGCCCTACGTTTACAAGCAACATGCCACCTTGATCAAACCTTTTCCATCCTCCAACTGATTTAAGACCTAAAAATGAAGAGTGAGTTAGGTCAAAAGTATATACGTCGCCGTCAACAGTAAATCCAACACCTGTTTCACCCCCTGTCTCGTCAGGAGGAATAATTGGATCATATTCTTCAGGAGTACTACAACCAACTAAGAATGAAGTGCCAAGTGATGCAAATAATGCAGTTGAACCTGCATTTTTAAGAAATTCTCTTCTCTTATTTTTAATAGTAATGTTCACAAAAATACAAACGTCATAATTGGTATAATTGTTTTACAGATTAATTAGATATTGAAATTTTATGAAAACCTGAGAATTATCTAAATCATAATTTTTCTCTTTAAAAAAATTTTGGTTTCCTCCTATATAGAAGATGGTAAATGGATTAGGAATCCACTCAAAAAGTGGTTGAAAGAAAAGAGAATTGTTAAAAGTATTTATTTCTGATGTTAACCTAACACCAACTGTTTTAGAGAATTGATATTTAGTATCAACTCTATAAATTAAACCATCAAAATAATATGTATTATCAGTTAAATTTTTAAGTCTAGATTTATTAAAAATATTTGATATTGAAAAGTTATCCGTAATTTGAAAAGTTAAATTAAAATATAAATCAAGTTCCTTCCCAATCTCTGGATTATCAGAATTAAAAGCAACATCTTTTCCAAATCTTATATTTGATATAAAATTAAACAACTCAATGGGTTTAGTACTAAAGCCCAATCTACTTGTTCCGTAGTTTTTGTAATCAACTCCTAGGTAGTTTGTAATAAAATCATAATCATAGTAATATGAAAACTCAGTATTTCCCTTAAACGTAGTTTTTATGCTTCCGTCAAGAGACATCACATCAAGGTTATTAGTGAAATCATAAAGAATATCTTTCTTGACAGTAAAAGAAGCTGTTTTTATAAACCCATTATTCCAAAATTTATTATGAGACTGAAGAAGAGTTATCCATTTTCTATCGTTTTTTACTGCAAAACCGACATCTGCCCGGTAGTTTGGATCTATATGTTTATAACCTACATAAGTTGTCCACCTTTCAGTTTTTCGAGTAATACCTAACGAAATTCCAGAACCATTGAATTTCTCCCCGTCTAAGTTTATAGTTCTTTCTCCAAAATAATGATCAGAATCAATCCAGTTTTTATTAGGTTCGAGATTAAAGTTTTTAAGGATATCAAAAGCGAATCTAATATTATTAGAAATTTGAATTAGACCATCAACCCCAAATAAGTTACCATATCCTCCATCTTTATAAACTCTACTAGAGGATAATATCCCTATTTTAGAACCTTTCCCAAGTAAATGTTGGTACCTTAAAATATTAATTAAACTTCTCCCTCCCTCACCAAAGTAAGATTGGTCATTTCCAGCAATTAGATATGGTGAATTTCTATCAATTGACGATAAAAATAAAAACCTAGAATTTTCTCCCTGATTTAACATCTTAAGAGCATAAAGAGGATCATTAATAGATCTAGAATAAAATGGTTGAAGATCACTTGAATTTAATTTTAAAATATCTACTCCATTATTAAAAAATGGTCTTTTCTCAGGATAACTCAAAGTATACGCTGAGTTAGCATCAATTTTTGTAACATCTGCTTCTACTTGAGAAAAATCTGGGTTTATTGTTAACTCTAAAGATAAAGTTTTTGATAATTCTGCATTAATTCCTACACCAAAATTTGGTTTAATTTTATCATAATTCATACTTTCTGAATTGTCATCTTTATTTCCGACTAAATTTGATGATATGTATGGTAAAAGATCAAACTTCCTGTCAACTTTAAATTTATCTAAAACAATAAAATCATTTAATTGACATGTGATACATGAATTATTTCTATCATCTTTACTGGTAGAGATTGCATAATCTAGATATCTTCTAACAAAGCTAAATTTCCATTTTTGTATTTTATTATTTGAAAAGGAAATTGATGAAAACGGAATTTTGAGCTCCACATAATATTCATTATCACCTATTACACCAATTGATTCATACTCAAGATCGTATGCTAAGTCATATCTTCCTTCATCTGTCAAACTATTCAGTATTCTTACATCTATTTGTGACCCTAATGGATTGGAACCAATAAAAACATTATTTCTACCATCACCATATGTATCTATACTTATACCTATAAGGTCATTTCCTAATGACCCCATATCATCCCTTTTCCTAATGGCAGCTCTTACGGGTTCATTTGTTTTTGCATGAAATGCTACATATAAAAAGTTTTCTGAGTATTGAATGAATCCAAGAGTTTCAACCACTGGAGTAGTATTATATCCAGGTTCAGTTTCAAAATTTAAACTTAATTTTTCACTGTTTTCCCATTCTTTTTGTTCTAAAATCCCATCGATTGAGATTTTATCATCAGATGTGAAGGGCACATCAATTATCCTTTGTGATTTTGATTCAAAACAAAAAAGGAATGATAAAAATACAAGAAAGAAATACTTCTTCATTTGTAAAAAATATTCGCAATAATAATTAATCCATAAAAGGATACCTATAATCCTTTGGTGTATTATAGACTTCTTTTATAGTCCTTGGAGATACCCATCTAAGAAGGTTGAGGTAAGAACCAGCTTTATCATTTGTACCTGAGGCTCTTCCTCCTCCAAATGGTTGCTGGCCAACAACAGCTCCTGTGGGTTTATCATTTATGTAAAAATTACCTGCTGAATATTCTAAAATCTTACTTGCAGTGTCTATAGCTACTTGCTCTTTTGCAAAAATAGCTCCTGTAAGAGCATAAGGTGATGTTTCATCAACAAGTCTGAGGGTCTCTTCGAAGTCTTTATCATCATATACATATATACAGGTAACAGGACCAAAAATTTCTTCTTCCATTAACCTATTATTAGGATTTTTTGTAATAAATACTGTTGGTTCTATGAAATAGCCTTTGCTATCATTATACGTTCCTCCAACTAAAAGTTCTAAATCAGGATCTATTTTACCTGCATCTATATAAGAAGTTATTTTTTTGAAGGCTTTTTCATCAATGACAGCATTCATGAAATTACTGAAGTCTTCAGGATCCCCCATATTAATACCATTTATGTCATCAACTAATTTTGATTTTACATCTTCCCAAATTGAATTTCCTACATACACCCTTGAAGGAGCACTGCATTTTTGACCCTGAAATTCAAAACAACCTCTAACTATAGCAGTTGAAACTTCAATAGGATTTGCTGACTGGTGAGCAACAATAAAATCTTTTCCTCCTGTCTCACCAACGACTCTAGGGTATGACTTGTATCTGTTAATGTTATTACCTATTTCTTTCCAAAGATTTTTAAAAACTGCAGTACTTCCTGTGAAATGGAGACCTGCAAAATCTTCATGCTTAAATATTATATCTCCTGCAACTGGGCCATCAACATATATTATATTTATAACTCCATCTGGTAGTCCTGCTTCTTTAAAAATTTCCATAATTATATTTGCTGAGTAGACTTGAGGGTAGGCTGGTTTCCAAATAATAGTATTTCCCATAAGTGCTGGGCTTGCACAAAGATTTCCAGCTATTGAGGTAAAATTAAATGGACTTATGGCAAATACAAAACCCTCCAGAGGTCTGTACTCCATCCTGTTCCACATTCCGTCAGATGACTCAGGTTGATTCTTATATATTTCTTCCATATATGATCCATTGAAATTTAAGAAGTCTATGAATTCACATGCTGCATCTACCTCAGCTTGAAATACATTTTTTGACTGACCTAGCATAGTTGATGCATTTATTTTTGACCTGTAGGGGCCTGCAATTAGCTCAGCAGCCTTCAAAAAAATTGAGGCTCTAGATTGCCATGGCATAGAGCTCCATTCTTTTTTTGCTTTTAGTGCAGCATCTATTGCCATTTTAACATGGGTGCTATCTCCTTCACTGAAGGTCCCTAATTCCAGTTTATGATTATGAGGGCACTGGATATTTATTTTTTTGCTAGTTCTAATCTCATCTCCACCAATAATCATTGGAATATCAACTATATTTTTTTTCATTGAACTTAAAGTGTCTAAAAGTTCTTTCTTTTCTTGAGAACCATCTCTATAGTCTTTTACAGGTTCATTTATTGGGACAGGCACTTCAAAAAAGGCTTTACTCATATCAATTATATTTAATTATTATTTCCAAGATTTTAATTCAATTTTATTCACAGCTAACTCTCTATTATTAAACATTATGTCGTAAGTTGAGAGGTCTTCTTTAAGTTGTAAATCTTTATCTAAATATTCAAATATTTGATCAATTATATCAAGTGCCTCTTCTCTCAAAGAATAAAATATAAACTGATCATGGTTTCTGTAATTCAATAAACCAGAACTCTTTAAATAGTTGACATGTCTCGAGGTTTTAGTTTGAGTAAAGTTTAAAATCATCTCTAAATCTGATATAGTAGCCTCTTTCCTCTTTGATAGGATATTTAAAATTCGAATTCTAGATTCATCAGAAAGTGACTTAAAAACTGTTTTCCCGTAATCTATATTAAATTTTTTTAACCTCATTTTAAGTTAAATATTGTTATATGTACCTATTCTAATCAAAAAAAAAATATTTATTAAGTAATTTAGCATGTATTTTAATTTTTGCATTTTGTATGTATAGAAAAATAGCAGTTTTTATTCCGTTCTTTTTATTGATCTTGGTAGGGTTTCCTGATAAGTTATTTTCTCAAGGCCAAAAAAGTATTATTCAGTTATCTGGTGTTGTTGTAGGTCAAGATAGTATATCAGGGGTTGGTGGTGTTCATATATATGTTCCAGCAGCTGGAAGAGGTACTACATCAAATCCCTACGGTTATTTTGCTATGCCTGTATTACGTGGTGATAGTATAATAGTTAGTGCAATTGGTTACCAGAAGCAAAATTTTATTATGCCAGGAGATAAAGGTGAGTCTGTAACATTATTTATAGAGTTAAAACCTGACACAACTATTTTACCAGAGCTTGAGATATTTCCTTATCCAACTGAAGATCTTTTTAAGAAAGCCGTATTAGCTATTGAGCTACCGAATAGAATAGATTTAGATAATCTTGATAAATCTTTAGATAAAGATTTACTCAGGAGAATGTATAATAATGAACCAATGAGTGCTAATATGAATTATAAGTATTTTATGGATCAACAAATGTTATCAACTTCAACTAAATTTCAACTCCCTTCAAATCCATTACTTAATCCTTTTGCCTGGGTTAAGTTCATTAAAGCCATTAAAAACGGAGATTTTAAGAAGAAAGACTAATTACAATTAATAATAATTAAATCTTTATCCATTGAGTTTTTATCTAAACTCAAAGCTTTATTCCAATCACTACATGCAGACTTTTTTAATCCTAGATCATATTTAATAGTTCCTCTATTAATCAAGTAAGTTGGATTATTTTGATCATACTTTAAAGCCAAATTTAAATTCTGAAGAGCTTTCTCACTTTCTTCTAGTAAAAAGTATGAAAGACCCCTTTCAAAATAAATAACACTCTTTTTAAATTTAGTTGATAGTGCTAAATCATACATTTTTAATGCATTATTATTATCACCTATCAGAGAGTAGGAGTGGCCAAGGTAAAAATAATGTTTAAATGTTTTTTTCTTTTTTTTCTCTTCATTGAAGAGATCAATAGCAATTTTATAATTTCCTTTTTTATAGTTTTTTAGACCTTTATTATAGGAAATATCTAATTCTGAATTATTGAAGAATAATAAAAAAAGAAGTACTATCATTGTAGCCCTGACAAGAATCGAACTTGTATCTAAAGTTTAGGAAACTTCTATTCTATCCATTGAACTACAGGGCCAATTAGTAAAATTATATTTCATTTGATAAAAATTATTAATAAACAATATAATTGTTAGTTTTAAGGTTTATAAAATGGCAGAAGATTACAAGAAAAGACAGGAAGAAATCCAAAAATTAGTTTCAGATTTTGAATTAAAGATTAAAGATAATATTGATTTTTATTACGATTCTGAAACTTATGAGAAGATTATAAAGTGGTATATTGACAACCATAAATTCAAGTTTGGATTAAAAGCAGTAAACATAGCTTTATCACAACATAATTTTTCCTCTGACCTACTCATACAAAGAGCAAATATTCTTATAGCCTTACAAAATTTTTCCGATTCTTTATCTTCACTTGAGAGAGCACATTCTCTCAACCCTAAAGACGAAAATATTTTTATATTGATTGGGCAAGTAAAAATAATTTTAGGTGATTCATCGGGTGCTATTAAAGTATTAAAAGAAGTACTTAATATTTCAGAGAATAAAGATGAGATATATTACCAAATAGGTTTGGCATTACAGTCTGATAAAAAATTCAAAAAAGCTTCAAAATATTTTAAAAAATCTATTGAGTGTAATATAAATCATGAAAATGCATTGTACGATCTTGCCTACTGTCTAGAGATAACAGGAGAACTTGAAAATAGCATAGAGTACTATAAAAAATTTATTGATGAAGATCCATACTCTGAGTATGCTTGGTTTAATCTGGGTAATATTTATTCGAAACTTGGTAAATATGACGCTGCTGTAGAAGCATTTGATTATGCAATAGCTATAGACGAGGAGTACTCTAGTGCTTACATTAATATTTCAGAGGCATTAATTAAAGTAAAAAAATATAACAAAGCTAAAACATATCTTGATAGGTCACTTGAGTTAGATGGCCCCTCACCTGAAATATTTTCATGTTTAGGAAATATTAATTACTATTTAGATGATTACTCCTTATCCATAAAATATTATCAGAAGTCAATCAAAATTGATCAAATGTTCAAGGAATCTTACTTTGGATTAGGTAGAAGTCTATCTAAACTTGATAAATGGTTTGAGGCAATTCACTTCTTTAAGAAAGCATATAAGATTGATAATAAAAATTTAGAATATATAAAATCCCTGGCCTTTGCAGAATTTAAAGTTGGTAACCTAGTTTCTAGTATAGATCTTTATTCAAGGGCATTAGAAATAGAACCAAATGATTTTAAGACCTCACTTGATTTTTCTTTCATATACTATGAGAGTGGTGATATAGATCAAGCAATCGATATTATTGATAGAGCAATTGAAGAGCTTCCAGGAGAGTCTTTATTATATTATAGGTTAGTTATATACCTAATGGATGCAGGTAGATATAAGGAGTCGATAAATGTTTTAGAAAGCGCCCTTTCATTGAATTTTGAAAACCATGAGGTACTTTTTGATTTTGTTCCTAATTTCGAGAGCCAGTCTGCTTTAATTAGGGTAATTAATCAATTTAAAAATAACAGTTGAATATGAATTTTAATATTAAAAGTCTTCCTGAGAGAAAGAAAAAACCAAGGGACGAAGGCTTAACAATGGTAATAGATAAAGGCTCAAGCATTCAACAATGTAAGGATCTTATAGAATCTAGTTCTCAATTTTTTGATGTTATAAAGTTTGGTTGGACTACATC
>CENJ01119812.1_pt1 | contig 12349 bp, 11 predicted proteins | sample 356161 | NCBI WGS metagenome assembly CENJ01 (sample SAMEA2619531, study PRJEB7988) | marine metagenome | biome: marine biome (ENVO:00000447); feature: surface water layer (ENVO:00002042); material: "saline water (ENVO:00002010), including plankton (ENVO:xxxxxxxx)" | depth 5 m
TTATACTTGTTGTTTTTTCTTTATTATCTTTAAAGAATTCATTTTGTAATTGTTTTTTCTTTGATTCAATATTTTGTAAATTAGTTTCCTGGCATTTTGTATAATTTATATAATCTGTTATTTTTTCTATTATTTCTGGTTTCAAATTATTCAAATTGATAAATATACCATTTTTATTTTCACTATAACTTATTTTGTTATCTTGTATAATTTCAAGAATCTTTATATGGTGTTCTTTATTCATATTTTCTATTTGCTTTTTTAAATCTTTTAATTGATCCATTATAGTTAAAATATACAAATTTACTTAAGTATTTTTGATTTTATTATATTTTATATATCTATCTTGTAAATATATTCCAAAAAAAACTATTCCTACTGAACCTGATATTCCCCGCCACAATCTTCTATTTGTACTATTCCTTAAGCAAGCAATTTCTGATGATCCCCAAACAGCTCCCGCACTACCCATTACATCCCATATAAATTTTTTTCCACTATCGAGGATAAAATCACTATCCATTTTAATTTAATTATATTATAATTTTCTTAAATATTTTACAAACCAATTTACAATAATACAATGTAAATAAATTAAAAATATTGATAATTTATTTACCCTTGAGTTTTCTTTACTATTTTAACTTTTGGTCTTTTTGTTTTCTTTTTATTATATTTTGTAACTAATTCAGCAATAATAGATATATATTTATCATTTAATTCATACCTTGAACCTATTACGCGAATAACAATTTCATCGTCAATTTTAATATTATTAAATTCTGGTTTTTTATAATTATGATCCCTTGCTACAAATACAACAATAGGAGTTTCATTTTCATCACCAACTGTAGCTCTAATACCTGCCTTTGTTACATTTTTAACATTACATTTTATAGTTATACCTTCTACTGGTTTACATATAGTTGCTTGTAATATAACATCAAAGATGACACTATTGCTATCAATTATACCAGAAGAATATGATAAAATACTTATTGAATCTTTTTTAACATAACCTTCATTTACACATTTACCTTCTAAATTAATTTTTAATTTATTAGCAATAATTTCTTTAATATTACCCCCAATACTATTAAATGGTATAGTAATTTTTCTCGTGATAACATTTTTAGAAAATATCCCGTAATGTTTAACGGGTTTCTTTTCGGTAGACGGTTTCAAAAGACTTGTCATATATATACTCAATATAAATTCTTAATATTTTTTCAATTTATTTATTAGCAATTAATTCTATATTAAAATATAACCATTTTTTGTCCAATAATTTTTCTTCTTCAAAATGTATTAGCAATAATATTTGTTCAATACATAAATGTTTTGATGTTATTTTAATTGATTTATTTGAACCTTGTGGTATTAAATTATCAGTAATTAGATTATCATATATTTTTTTTATACTTTTATTATCTTCCTCATATTTGTTTATATTTTTATTTTCGCTTCCTATATGTTGGTTATATAATTTAAATAGCTTATTATTATTTTGAACCATTGGAGCTTTTTGAAAATTACCAGTACCACATACTTCTCCTTTTCTTTTATTTGCATTTTCACTATCTTTTATTTTAAAATCAATACGTTTATATTTTTTATTATAATCAAATATTCCTATTGTTTTGTGTTCAACTTGATCATTTTTATACATATCTTTTGTCAATGATTTTTTATTACTTGGCAATATAGTCCAATTATTTTTACCATCTTTCATAAAATATTTTATTTTATCATCAAAAACAATACCAATAATATCATTGTGTATAAATTTTTGAAAATATTGCTGAGCATATTTTTCTACCACACTGTCACGGTTTTTATCGCTATACACGTGTTTTAATAATATTAATGTATCATCTGATGACAATTGTTCTATAATATAGTATAAAGCATATCTATAACACTTCTCTGCAAATTCTCTATGATCAAATGTTTTTAATAAATAAATTACCCACGCTGCTATTTTACTAAAGTCTTTTCTATCTTCTTTTGTCAATGCTTTTCTATCATAAAATGTATCTAAATGGTCTGATAAATCTTTTAAAATAATATCTATTCTTTTTTCGCTAGTAACTTTTTCTTCTTTAATATTTTCTGGCAAAATAAAATCTAATTGTTTCCATTTATTATCTATTAAATGTTGATTATCATACATTTGTGTATTATCATCGTTTAATTCTATAGGTTGAAAAAAGTAATAATCTGATGTATTTTTAAGTCTTCCAATTCTATCAAACATATCTACTAAGTATTCATTTTTATCTTTTATTAATTGGTTTAATGCAAATAGTATTTGATCTTCTGGATAGTTTTTTACATGTCTTATTCTTGTTACCAATTCGTTTTTACTATAAATGTATTCGTCTTTAAATAATAAGCGTATTCTCTGTATGATTTTATCTACATTTAAAACCATATAATAATGGTTATAAGTTTCTTCATTTATATTATTTAATGTTGAACCGGTATATTTATCCTTTCCATCATCACATGTTATTTCACATTTATCAAAGTCACATACTGGTGTATGATCTTTATGACCTAATATAAATTTAATTGGTTCCTTTTTTGATTTTGATGATAATATTTGGTCAACTTTTATTTTTAAATTTTTTTGCCGCATTTCTTGTTGTGACAAATTTAAAAAACAATCTATGGCATTTTCTCTTAAAATTTTACTCACAGTAGCAATACTTTTAACCTTTCTTTCAGCCAAACGATATAAATAAAAATCAATTGATTCAATATTTGGTTCTTTTAATAATGTTGCGTGTAAATATATCTCTACATTTCTTTCTTCAAATGGTAATAAACAATGACTTTGATTACGAACAGCTCTACCAATTATTTGTTCTATTCTATAAATATTATACCATGGGTCAACAATATGAACCTGGCGAATACATTGAAAATCTAATCCTTCAGAAGCAGCTTTACTTACAATAATAACTTTAATTTCATCTCCATTTTTATTTTCTGGACTATTAAAGGCATTTATTTCTTCTACTTTATTTGGACTTAATGTACTATCACCAGTTATCATAATATATTTTAGTTTGTTTTTATGTTTTGTATATTTTGTATCAGGTTTCTTTTTAAATAAATTGTTTCCACCATATCTTGTAAAACCAACCTCTTCTAATGCTAAAGCTAATGGTATAATACAACCATGAATGTAACGACTATAAATTAAAATTTTACCTCTGGATTTAACTACTCCTTTTTCATCTATAATTTTCTTCAAAATAAAATTTATTTTGTTGCTGTATTTGCCTATATTCTCATAATCAAATAATCTTCCAAAATTTGTTATTGTATTACTTTTATATTCAAATGTACCAAACATTCTCTCTTTTGCGTAAAGCATATTTCTTTTTAAACCTTCTATACCATACAATTTTTTTATTATATCATAATGTTTGCCAGGGTTATCTTTTGCATCTTTAAATCTGCTATGAGGATAAGTAAAATTTAATATTTGAACTAACCCATCTAATAAAACATAAGGAATTCCAGTGTTTTTATCTTCATCTTTTATAAACCCTGATTTTTTATCTTTTAAATATTTAATATTAAAATTATATACATCACTCTGATGATTTCTAATAGGTATTGTCATTAAATCAAGGTAATTAATTCCTTCTGTACCATCAATTTCCATATCATTTGCTTGTTTTATAGGATATGTCCATTTAGTTTTTTGTAAAAGTTTTAATGAATCTTTATTTTTCATATCTTCAGGATAAATTCTATAAGGAAATGTAAATATATTTTCACCACGAACATAAGAAATATACCCAGTTGATTTTTGAATTAATAATTCTTTTCCTTTATTTTCACCTTTTTCATTTATTATCAAAGAATTATCGTTTTTAAATATATCACTTTCTTCTATTGGAAATCTATTGTCATTTAAATTTAATATATTAAGTATCCAAACAATTTCTCTAGCATTATCATACATTGGCGTTGCAGATAATAGTAATAATTTAAGGTTATTTGAATATACAACCACCTTTTTTAAATTTTCGGTAGATTTTTTTACATCTTTTACTTTATCAGTTACACGAAGATTATGCACTTCATCTATAATCAATAAACGATCCGAAAATTCATTTCGAATTACTTTTTTCACATTTTTTCTTTTCTGTTTTGCTTTATCGATTATCTTAGTAATATAATTTGAAAATTCAACATATCCTAGAAATTTGTAATTTTGTTTTATTATTCGATTAATTTGTTTAACAACATCACTTTTTGGCAATCCTTTCATATTCATAGGGTTAATTTCTTTTAAAAATTTGTTACCAGTACAAGATTTAATATTCCACAAACCATTAATCTCTTTTAATTTTTTTTCATTAAATAATTGTAACTTAAAATTGGTTTGAACATTTGGTGAAGCGACGACCAAAATTTCTTTACTGATATTCATTTGTTTATTATATTCTCTCATTTCTTCACTTACAGAAATAGCACTACAGGTTTTTCCTGTTCCAACACCATGATATAAAAGCAAACCATTATATGGTGTTTGAAAAGATAAAAAATTCCTTACAAACATTTGGTGTGGTGCTAATTCAAATTCTCGTTCGTTACATAATTTGTCTGTGATTTCCTTTATTTTTTCTCGAGTCATTTTATTATTCTTATTCTTCTCAACTTTACTTTCCATTTTAGTTTCATTAAATTCTCTTTTTTGAAAAATTTTTTTATTGAAATATTTATCATTCAAATGCGGATATAATGTATTATTGTCTTGTTTTAACAATTGTTCTTGATTCTTTGTTTCTAATTCTTTTAATTCATTTAAACAATCCAGAATTAATTTACCCTCTTCATCAAAATCTAAAGAATCGGCAATATTTAATAATTGATCGATATAATCTTCTTTATTATTTAATGTTCTAAGACATTTATCAGAAATTGAAATTCTTATCTTTTTATCTAATTTCTTGGACTTTGATTTTTTACTCATACTTAATATATTATGATATTAATCTATATTTATTTAATAATTTATCAATTTTAGTTATTATTTCTTTTTTTTCAAAATTGTAGTATCTTATATTTTCTAAACATTCATTTAAGGTTAGCCATTTTAATTGGCTAACTTCACTTTCCTGTATTTTATTAGACTTATCATTGATATCATCATTAAATAATGCTAAATAATATTTATGCTTATAAGATTTGTAATTTGAACCAAAAAATATCTCTTCTATTGGGCTAATGTTTTTAATTATAGATATTTGATTTTTATTATATCCTGTTTCTTCATAAAATTCTCTCATAGCACAAGTAATATCTCTTTCATTCATGTTTCTTCTACCTTTTGGAAATCCCCATTCAGGGCATAACCAATTTGTAGTAGATTTTTCAATGAGCTTTTCTAAATTTACCAATTTGGAATTAATATAAATACCATTTATTATTTGACTGAACTTATCACGTGAATTTCTTTCTTCATTTTTATATTGTGGACTACCTGGAAATCCACCCCATAAATTTCTCCATAATTCATCAAATGAGTTTTTCAATAAATCATTTTTTTCCATAATTGTCATTTCATTAATAAGATTCAATATATATTTACTATTGTATAAAGGATATTTTCCTCTTAAAAAATCAACATAACCTAATGAATGTTTGCGACATATCAATAGATATCTAAAGTCATTTGTTTTATTTTCCATTCTTTTAATAGCAATAATGCCTATACTTATTATTGGTTTATTGCAATTATGGTAATTATGTCCATTTTTACCACAATTAATGCAATGTTTACTATAATTTGATTTTAACATCGTATATATGTTTAAATAAAAATGTTTTTATATCATTTCGTATATAATGGGTTTAAATCCAAAAATATGGCTTGAACATTTATTTTTTGTTTTAGAAACTATGGCTATTCAATATCCAGCAAATCCAAATAGTGTTGCTAAAAAAAAATACTATGATTTTATACAAAATATACCAGTTTTTTTTCCAGATAAACCAATGGGTGATAATATGTTAAAAATATTAGATAAATACCCAGTAACACCATATTTATCTTCAAGAATGTCTTTTATGAAATGGGTTCATTTTATTAAAACACATATAAAAAGACAAATGAAAGAACCGATTGATAATTTTTATGAACATTTAGAGAAATACTATGAAAATTATAAACCTCAAGAAATTATTAATCAAGAAAATAGTAAAAAAAAACATCGTTATATTCAATTTGGTTTGTTAGTTAGTATTTTATTAGGTATTTTTTATATATATAAAAAATGAGTTATCAACCAAAAAAACCATTTTTTAAAATGACAATACCAGAATTACAAGCGTATGTAAATCGTTGTAAAAGAATAGATAGAAAAAAATATAACCAAAATAAAAAAATTGGTGGTAAGAAAAGTAGGTCAAAAAGGTTAAGAAAAACACGAAAGAAAAGACAAAAGCATACTAGAAAGAAAAAAAAAACTTAACCAAATATATATGAAATTATTTTTAATTATATTTGGTATAACAGCTTTTTTAATGTTTAATACATATCATGATGGTAAATATACAAGTTTGTTGCGCATAAATAAAAAATATACACAAATGGCCATGTATGGTTTTATTGGGTTGTCATTATATATTTTTATGAAAAGACATCCAGGAGAATCTAAGAATATGTTTATGCATGCTAGCGATTTGGTAAAATATATGCCTATTGAAAAAAACACAAGTGATATGTTAGGTCCTTTATTTGATTTAACAAATTTACATACCAAACTTACATCGCATATGCCTTCGCCTAGTTACAATCAAATAAATACACCACAAATGAAAAGAATGGTAAATTCTGGTAAAAATACACATTCACGTTCTGTTAGTGAAACGAAAAAAAAATATGTAGCATCTGAACAAAAGTGGAAGTGTGGTTATTGTGGAGATATGTTAGATGCCACATTTGAAGTTGACCATAAAATAGATTTACAATATGGTGGAACAAATCATGTAAGTAATTTAGTAGCAAGTTGTGTTACTTGTCACAAAAAGAAAACGATGATGAATAAAATCAACGAATAAAATAATATAATTTTAATATAACAGAGATAATGGATTATGTACAAATATTAACAGCATTATATGGCGTAGTTACTGTAATAATAGCAGTATATCTATTATTAAAATTATATAGCGTAAGAACATTATTTTTTGATTACATATCTGGTTTTTTTAAGTTTTTAAGTAATGTATTTTTTGATACAAAACAAGCCGCTACAGAAGGACCTTTTAAAATGATGTATTTAACAATATGTGGTTTAATTGTATTTGGTATAGGTTATTTAATAAGATTTAATTTATTTGAAAATTTATATTTATTTTATGGATTAGTATTTAGTCTTTTACTTTTATTTATATGTTCATATTTATTGTTTGATACAGAAGAATATGGATATAATAAAGGTACTGGTATTTCTTCTGGAGAATATCCCAAAAGAAAAAAAAATGGTGAAGAATGGGAAAATGTAAATATATTCTCAAAATTTAAATGGTTATTAAGTTCTTTATTTTCTATTATAGTTGATAATGGTATTCGATTAGCTATTTTTATAGGTGTTTTTATTTTATTGATGTATTTATCTTTTACAAGTGATATATTGGTAAAGAGTTTTAGTAATTCAGTAAATATACTTATAGGTTTAGGAATGTTAATGTTATTTTATTTAGCGACTAAGAATAGTGTATTAGTTCGCATATTATTAGATAGAGATGGTATTGGTGCATTCTTCTATCATTTAATATTTGCTATTCCATGTTTGATAATAGATTTAGGTGATTTTCTTAAAGAAGATTTCAAGAAGACCCCAACACATTTCTTTTTCATACTTTTAGGTTTAACTATAATAGCAATTGGTTACCTTGTTATTCCTATCATTACAAGAATAATTTATAAACATAACAATAGTGATAATAATGAAAAAAATAATTTACAAGCACAAAAAAATGAATTAGAAAGACAAAAATCCGAATATTTAGTTACAATAAATCAATTAAAGTCACAATTAAATGTTAACTGGGATTTTATTATGAATAATAGTATTTATAAAAAAGTAGGCAAAGCACCAGAAAAATTAAAAGAATATTTATTAGATTTAAATTACAGTGATGATCCCGTTAAAAATAAAAACAATCCAAAGGCAAAATTAGGAGTAAAAATTATTACTTTAAAGGAAGCAATAGATATAGTCCAGGCAAATGTTCCAAAAATATTAGCAAATGATATAAAAATAGATAATATCAAACAAAAAATAAAAGAAATAAAAAATTCTATAAAAATGATTAAAAAAAATACGAACAGTAAAGCAGTAATATTACAAAAATTACCTGTATATTTAAAAACTAAAAGAGTATTAGCTAGTGCTGATAAGTTAAATAAAATAAATAATTTACAATTACCTTATAGTTATGCTATATCATTTTGGGTTTTCTTACATCCCCAACCACCCAACTATAATGTTTCTGTTAATAAATACACATCTATTTTAAATCATTCATCTAATCCAAATGTTATGTATAGAATGAGTGATCAATCACTTGTAATAACAAAAGAATTAGAAAACTATGTGGGTTTGACTAATAAAGTTATTTATAAAACAAATAATTTCCCTTTACAAAGATGGAACAATATTATTTTAAATTATGAGAACGGAACTTTAGATGTTTTTATTAATAAAAAATTAGTCGCTTCAAAAATTAATTTTGCTCCTAGATACTCAAAAGGTTTACCTTCGATTACTTCTGGTAAAGACAACGGTATAAGTGGTGGTATTTGTAATGTAACATATTATCAAGATCCTATCTCTTTATCAAAAATAGAATTAATTTATGATACATTAAAAGATAAAAGTCCGCCAGTCATTTAGATAATTTCTATGTGTATATTATATTATGGATTTCAAAAAGATTTTGATGGGTGTAGCTATTGTTATTGTTCTATATTTAGTAATAACATACATCTTTACAGATAGTACAAAAACAGATTTGTTGGTCATGCATGACGCATCTGTGAGAAAAGTTATTAGCGCTGAAGATTTAATTGGTTCTAATTCAGCCAATTATTCTTATTCTTTTTGGTTGTATATCAACACGTGGAATTATGGTTATGGTTCTAAAAAAGTTGTTTTTAGACGTTTTAAACAAGGTGAAAATAACTTAATAGAAGCGGTATTGGATACAACTAATAATGATTTACAAATTAACATGGCATATAGTGGTAATAATAAGGTGAATGGTAAAACACATCCTTGTGTCATTAAAAATATTCCATTACAAAAATGGACAAATATTATTGTTTCATTGAATAACAAAGCTATTGATGTTTATTTAGATGGAAAATTAGTAAAAACATGTATATTGCCTGGTGTTCAAACGCCAAAACCAAACCAAAATTTAATTGTCGCTGATAAAAGTAGCCCAAGTGTTAATGGTACAGGGTTTAGCGGTTTTATAGCAAAATTACGTTTTTATTCTAGAACTATTAATCCTAGAGAAGCTTACGAGATTTATAAAGAAGGTCATGGTTCTAGTTGGTTAGCTAATTTATTAGGTCAGTATAAAATAAAATTTGCCTTCTTGAAAAATAATAAAGAAGTTAATTCTGTTACATTCTAATTTATTTAGCATTCTAATTATATTTATTATATATATATAGAATGAATATTAATCCGGGAATATCTGCGCAAAGTATGTTGAATCCAATACGAGGCTTCGGTCAGCAATCTGTTGTAGGAGGAACTGCTGCTTTTGTTTCTTCTAACAGTATGGTTGCAAAAGTTGCTTTTTTGTTATTGATTGTTATTTTATTTGTTTATCTTTTACGAATTGGTAGTGTATTAATCTCATGGTTTTTACAACCTTCTGGTAGTCCATATTTGGTTTCTGGTATGAAAAACGCAAAAGCGTTTAGACGAATTACACAAGATCCAGCCAAAAAAGGTTCTATTACTGTATTACGAAGTAAAAATGAATACGATGGTTTAGAATTTACTTACTCAACATGGTTATATATTGATGACATGGAATATAATAAAGGAAAATTAAAACATGTCTTTTATAAAGGTAGTGAAAACTTAAATAGCGATAGAACACCAAAACCTAATTGTGCTCCAGGTTTATTTATTAAAGACCAAAATGGTAGAAAACCAGAGTTATTAATTTTAATGAATACATTTAAAACTATACACGAAGAAATATCTATTAAAGATATACCTTTAAACAAATGGTTTAATGTTATTATTAGAATGGAAGGGTTGGCATTAGATGTCTATATGAATGGAACTGTAGCAGCAAGAAAAGTATTTGATCAAGTACCAAAACAAAATTACGGTGATGTATTTGTTAATTCACAAGGTGGATATAGTGGTATGTTGTCATCATTAAGATATTTTAATAAAGCATTAACAAGTATGGAAATAATTGATATAGTAAAAGATGGTCCAAGTTTAAAAATGGATGGTGATTTACGTAATTTCCCACCATACTTTTCTATGAGATGGTACACTAATAACGCTGAAAACGCTGTATAATAATTTAAAGTCATACATAATTTTAAATTATTGTCTTAAATTTGGATTAATACATATTTCTTTTGTTGGGAAAATATCACCAGACATACATACATCACTTTCTTTTACTTTAATACAAGAACGATAACTTCTATCGGTTCCTACATAACACCACCCTCCTTTAGTATTCTTTTTTTGTATAGAACTACCTATACCATCATCAGGAGAAGGATTTTTTGAGGACTTATCACTAGAGTAATTATTTATTGTATTAGATAATTTTGATTCACTATGATTAATTGTGTCGTTTACAATATTGACACCACGATTTAATGTTCCAGATGTTATATCTATTCCCATTTTAGCACCATCGGCTGCATTATTTGTTACATTTTTAACAACATTACCACTTTCTTTAATTCCAGAACGAATACCACTATTAAATACATCTGTTCCTACTTTTGACGTTTCTAATAAACTTTTAGTTCCAGAACTTAATATATCTGTGGTTTTTCTAAGAATGTTTCCAAAAATATCAGTACCTTTTGCTAAATAACTAAATATATTAAAACCTAAAATAGCTAAAATAGCTATAGAGGCAATGATTTTAAACACACTTAAACTAGTAAAAGATGATTCTACTGGTGGTTTTCGAAATAATGAATTAGGTGTTCTAGAGATTGAAGGTATTGTTGGAACAGCACTTTTTATAGTATTTAAACCGGATGAACTTATAGCACTTACCTTATTTAAAGAATTACCAACACCTGAAGAAATTGTATTTATTGAACTTGTTGTATTATCAACTACAGATTGCATATACAAAATATAGATATTAAATTATTAAATATTTAATTATTATATATGGTAAAAAATAAAACTAGGAAACGAAAAAAAATTAAATCAAAAATAAGAACATTAAAAAGTTATAGCCCTACAATAAATAAAAGATTAACCCGTTTAAAAACAAATATAAAGTTACAAAAACTCACTACTAATTGTAAAAAGCCAAAAGAAATTTATATCCATGATAAAAAAAAGTGTTTTCCGTGGAATAATAAAAATGTTAAACAATTCTATTTAACAAATTTATCTGTAAAAAATATTAATGAAAAAAAAGTGTTAGCTCCTAAACAATATCAAAGTAATTGTTGGTTTAATACTTTTTTCATGGTATTTTTTATTAGCGATAAAGGTAGAAAATTTACAAGACATTTTCGTAAAACAATGATAACCGGAAAAAGAATAGACGGAAGTAATTTAGATAAAGATGTTTTATGGCCTTTTTTTGAACTTAATACTATGATACATAGTAGTTTAGAAGGACATTATGGTGGTATTATGAATACCAATAATTCAATTATGAATTTGTATAAAATATTAATCAAGCATTTTAATAAACTACCTTTTGACTTAAAAAAAAAATATTATTTAAATCATTTAATGCCAAAAAATGTAAACGATGCTGGTAATCCATTATCTATATATGAATATTTAATGATATATTTGGGGCAAAATCCTATACAATTAACACAAATTGCTATAAATAAAATTAACAATAAGAAAAAAGTATATGAAATTATAAAAAAAGAACCACATATACCTCACATAATAACAATTGAACGATTTGAAAATGAAAAAGAAGATTTAAAATTAGAATATAAATTTGGTAAATATAAATACAAATTAGATAGTGTTATTTTACGCGATATATCAAAAGAACATTTCTCAGCATATGTTACTATAAATAAAAAACAATTTCGTTTTGATGGAGAAAGTTT
>CENJ01154790.1_pt1 | contig 12344 bp, 7 predicted proteins | sample 356161 | NCBI WGS metagenome assembly CENJ01 (sample SAMEA2619531, study PRJEB7988) | marine metagenome | biome: marine biome (ENVO:00000447); feature: surface water layer (ENVO:00002042); material: "saline water (ENVO:00002010), including plankton (ENVO:xxxxxxxx)" | depth 5 m
GGATATGATGAAAATCTAAAAAAAACATTAATTAATGTTATTGAAGAAAAACCTTTAACTTTATACTTAAATGATCAAGAAATTGTTACAATGATGACAATAAATGATTTCCCTAAATTTCTATCAATAGGTTATTTATTAAATCAACATATGATCTCAAGTAAGACTCAAATAGTAGCTACTGATTATGACGAAGACTTAAAGGTAGTAGTTATTAGAACCAAAAAAAAAACAAACTTTGAGGTTAAACTTAGAAAAAAAACTGTTACCTCGGGATGTGCACAAGGAACTTTATTTGGAGATGTGATGGAAAATTTTGACAAAGTAAAGCTTAATAAAAGAACATTTATTAAAAAAGATTGGATTTATGATCTATCAAAAAAAATCAATAATACACCAAGCCTTTATTTAAAAGCTGGGGCTATACATGGATGTGTTTTATGTCATAAAAATATACCATTACTTTACATGGAGGATGTTGGTCGTCATAACGCTATTGATAAAATTGCTGGTTATATGTTTTTAAAAAAAATCAAACCAAATGATAAAATTTTTTACACAACTGGAAGATTAACTAGCGAAATGGTTATTAAGTCGGTCAACATGAGAATTCCTATTGTTATTTCAAGATCTGGATTTACAGCCTCTGGTGTTGAATTAGCAAGAAAAGCTAATCTTACTTTAATTGGAAGGGCAAAAGGAAAAAGGTTTACAGTATTAAGTGGTGAAAAAAGAATTAGATAAAATGAAGATAGGCGGTGTTATATTATCCGGAGGTAAATCACGAAGAATGAAATCTGATAAGTCTTTGAAGAAAATTAATAATATACCTTTAATTGAAATAGTTTTATCAAAATCAATGGAACAACTTGATTATGTTTTTATAAACTCTAACAATCTTGAGCAATATAATTTCAAGGGTATAAAAATTGATGTGGTTAAAGATTGTATGAATGGCTTCCTAGGCCCATTGGTTGGAGTTCTAACGGGTATGAAATGGTTAAAAGAAAAAAATAGGGATTTTACACACTTAATGAGTTTTCCTGTTGATTCTCCTTTTTTTCCAAATGATATAGTTTTTAAATTCAGTACTTATAAAAATAAATACCAAATAATTTCAGCAAATAGTAGCAATAGAAATCATCCAGTTTTTTCGTTGTGGGATCTTAAACTAGAGGAGGAGCTTGAGTTTTCCTTAAGAAATGGAACAAGAAAAATAGATGAATTTACAAGAAAAAAAAAAACTAAGGTAGTAAAGTTTGAAAATTTTGGATATGATCCGTTCTTTAACATTAATACAGAAGAAGACTTAAATACTGCTGAATCCAGAGTCTTAGAGAGAGATACATGAGCTTTTACGACACATTACATAAAAAAAATATTGTTGCAAAACCTGGTTTTAACAGATGGTTAGTTCCTCCGGCTTCAATAGCTATACATCTTTGTATTGGATCAGTTTACGCTTGGAGTATGTTTAACCCTGCTCTAGTTAAAATACTAGGCGTTGTTACTTCTTCTGGTGATGATTGGTCACTTAGCCAAGTTGTGTGGATTTTTTCAGTCGCAATTGTATCTTTAGGTCTATCAGCTGCTTACGCAGGAAAATGGTTAGAGGAGGTTGGACCGAGAATGGTAGGTTTTGTTTCAGCATGTTGTTGGGGTGGAGGTTTTTTAATTGGAGCATTAGGTATTTACTTTCAAGAGTTAGGTGTTCAGATATCACTATCTTTACCGATGCTAAGTAGTGAACCAATTGTGCTTCAGTTAGGTTTATATTTACTTTATCTTGGTTACGGTGTGATTGGTGGTATTGGTTTAGGTTTGGGTTATGTATCGCCTGTTTCCACACTTATCAGATGGTTCCCGGATAGAAGAGGGATGGCCACTGGAATGGCCATAATGGGTTTTGGGGGTGGTGCAATGATAGCAAAACTCTCTATAGATAAACTATTAGAAAAATTTTATAAAGCACCCGAATATTTAGGTGAGGCAAGTTCTTTAGATTTAATTACAGAAGCTGGTAGAAGATTCGTGGAGATCTCTGGAAATTTGACTGAGGTTGTTGTTGTAACAGCAAATGACTTTGCTAAAATGATTGTGCCAAGTGACCCTGGAGTGTACATAGTTGGAACTGGATCAAGTGGCGCTTCAGAAACATTTTTATTCCTTGGAATTGTGTATTTTATAGTAATGACAATCGCCGCCTTTTCTTATAGAGTCCCTGCAGAAAATTGGAAACCTGAAGGTTGGACTCCTCCAAAAGATTCAAAAAAATCAATGATTACGCAAAATAATGTGCACATCGATCAAGCTCTTAAAACGCCTCAGTTTTATTTCCTTTGGGTTGTTCTATGTTTTAACGTTACTGCAGGAATTGGTGTGATTGGAGTTGCAAAAACGATGATGATAGAAATATTTACTCCTAGTCTTCCAAGTATTGTTACAGCAAGTTTTGCAGGAACTTATGTTTTGATGATTAGTGTTTTTAACATGATTGGTAGGATTTTTTGGGCTTCAATGTCTGACTATATCGGAAGAAAAACAACATATTTCATTTTCTTTACTTTAGGTATAATTCTTTACCTTTCAATTCCTTATAGTGCAAGAGCAGTGAGTATTGATCCTACTGTTACTTATCTTTTAATGTTTTATGGTGCATCAATGATAATATTTACAATGTATGGGGGAGGGTTTGCAACAATTCCTGCTTATTTAGCAGATATCTTTGGCACTAGATATGTTGGTGGAATACACGGTAGATTACTTACAGCTTGGGCAACTGCTGGCGTTCTTGGCCCAGTAGCTATAACCCAGTTACGCCAAAACTCCCTTGAGGGTGCAATCTTTGATTTAGCAAATAAATTGAGTCCAGAAAAATTTATTGAGATCTATGGTGATTCAATAGATAACTTAGCTATTTTAGTTAAACAGAAAACTGTTACGATATCGAATTTAATGCAACATATGCCTGAAGGGACTGTCAACCCATCTGCTACACTTTATAACACAACAATGTTTGCTATGGCTGGGTTACTAGCGATTGCTTGGATCTCTAACTGGCTTATCGGTCCTGTTGACAAAAAACATCATATGAAGAATTAAAAAGGATTTCACTAAGCAGTTAGTTTTTGAATCTTTGCAGCACAGTATTTAAGTTCAGGTATTTTACCATCTGGATCTAGTGCTTGATTGGTAAGAAGATTGGCTGGTGCATTCTCAAAGCAAAAAGGAAGAAATACCATACCGTCTGGTATCATTTTATCAAACCTAACTTTGACTCTGACTTTTCCCCTTCTAGTAGAAAGTTCTACTGTTTCGTCTTGGTCGAAGTCATACTTTTTCATTTCATTCTTAGATATATGAACATATGGTTGAGGCTCTATTGTATTTAATACTTTAGAGCGCGCTGTCATTGAACCTGTGTGCCAATGTTCTAATAATCTTCCAGTTGTTAATACTAATGGAAAATTATGGTCCGGAGTTTCGTCAGGTGATACCAGTTTGGCTGGAACTAATTTTCCTTTTTTATTACTAGTTGGAAACCCTTCGCCAAATATAACTTCATTGCCAGGTTTATCATCTCCATCGCAAGGATACGTAACTGCACCTTCATTTACTAGTCTTTCCCAAGAAATATTTTTCATAGACTCCATACAATTTCTTAATTCCTCGTAAACTTCGTCTGGCCCATTGTAATTCCACTCTAAACCAAGTCTTTTGGCAAGCTCTTGAATTATCCAAAGATCTTGTTTTGCCTCACCTGGTGGATTAATTGCTTTTCTTGCTAGTTGGACTCTTCTATCAGTATTTGTGAAGGTACCAGTTTTTTCTGGAAAAGCAGAAGCTGGAAGTACGATATCTGCTAAATAAGCAGTTTCCGTGAGGAAAATATCTTGTACGACTAAGGCATCTAGTTTAGCAAGAGCATCTCTTGCATGATTTGCATTTGGATCTGACATTGCAGGGTTTTCACCCATTATATAAAGTCCTTTAATTTGTCTTTCGTAAATTGCCTCCATTATCTCAACTACTGTTAACCCTGGAGTGGGATCAATTTCAGTTTTCCAATAGTTATTGAAAAATTCGACATTTTTTGGATCTGAAATAGGAAGATAATCCGGAAGCACCATTGGTATTAAGCCAACATCTGATGCCCCTTGAACATTATTTTGACCTCTTAATGGGTGAAGTCCAGTACCAGATCTACCAACATTACCGGTTATTAATGCTAATGAAATTAAACATCTTGAATTATCAGTTCCGTGAATATGTTGTGAGATTCCCATACCCCAAAAAATCATTGCTGATTTAGCGTTTGCAAAAAGTCTGGCAGTCTCTTTAATTTCATTAGGCGATATTTCACAAATTTTACTCATCTCTTCAGGTGTGAAATCTTTAATATGTTCTACAAGCTCTAAATAACCTTCTGTATTTTTTTCAATATACTGTCTATCAACAAGACCTTCTTCTATAATGGTGTTTATCATACCATTCAAAAGTGCTACATCTGTACCTGGTTTAAATTGCAAACTTTTTTCCGCCAATCTTGATAAGTCTTGGCCTCTAGGATCCATAATAATAAGTTTTAAACCATTATCTTTAATTGCATTTTTTATAAAGGTTGCAGCGACAGGATGATTTTGAGTTGGCCTCGCTCCAATTATAATTGCTACATCGGCATTTTTAATTTCTGAAACTGGTGCCGTAACTGCACCAGAGCCAATGGTTTCCATCAAAGCGGCAACAGACGACGCATGACACATTCTTGTACAATGATCCACATTATTATTTTTAAAACCAGTCCTAATTAACTTTTGAAATAAATACGCTTCTTCGTTGGATCCTTTTGCACAACCAAAACCGGCTAAGGATTTACTTCCATCTTCATCTCTTATTCTAGCGAGTTTTTTTGCAGCTAAATCTAATGCCTCTTCCCATGTCGCTTCTCTAAAATGTGTTGATGGATCATCTGGGTTAACTCTTTCTTTTGGATTTTTTGGCACGCCATCTTTTCTGATAAGAGGCTTTGTAAGTCTTTGTGGGTTGTGAACGTAATCGAAGCCAAACCTTCCTTTAACACAAAGTCTATTATGATTTGCTGGTCCTTCTCTCCCGTCAACAGAAACGATCTTCTCATCTTTGATATTATAAGTTAATTGACAGCCTACCCCACAGTAAGGACAAAGAGAATCTACTTTCCTTTCTGGTTTCACTACTTTTTTTCCATACTCATCAAGTAAACTTGACTCCATGAGTGCTCCCGTTGGACAAGCTTGAACACATTCGCCGCAACTCACACAAGTTGAGTCACCCATTGGATCATTAAAGTCGAAAATAACTTGTGATGAGTGGCCTCTATTACTCATTCCGATAACATCATTAGATTGTACCTCTCTACAAGCCCTTACGCACAAATTACAATGAATACAAGCATCAAGATTTACTGCCATAGCTACGTGCGAGTTGTCTGCTAAAGGTACTTCATTCGTTTGACGTTTATCAAACCTGCTCTCTGATACATTTACTTTTTCAGCCATCTTCCAAAAATGAGATTCTGGATCGTGGCAATCACTTTTTTCTGGCTGATCGGTGACAAGAAGTTCTAAAACCATTTGCCTGGATTTAGAAGATTTTTCGTCATTTGTGTAAACTTTCATTCCTTCAGTAGGCTTTCTAATACATGAAGCTGCAAGAACTCTTTCTCCCTCAATTGACACCATACAAGCTCTGCAGTTTCCGTCAGCTCTATAACCAGGTTTGTCTGCGAAACAAAGGTGTGGAAGAATAACACCTTGTTTTTTGGCTACTGTCCAAATTGACTCCTCACTTTCAGCCTTAACTTTTTTATCATTAATAAAAAAATCAACCATACTTATAACTTATCCTTAAAATACTTAAGAACACAAGAAATAGGGTTCCCAGCTGCTTGTCCAAGACCACAAATTGATGCATCACTCATAGTTTTAACTAAATCATCCATAAGATCTTTATTCCACATATTTTTTTCCATAAGCTTTACAGCTTTTTCAGTTCCAACTCTGCAGGGTGTACATTGTCCACAGCTTTCATCATTGAAGAACTTTAAAAGATTAATAGCCACTTTTTTTATATCATCTTGATCAGAAAAAACAACAACTGCACCGGATCCAATAAAACACCCATATTTATCTAATGTTCCAAAATCTAATGGTATATCGGCCATTTCGGCAGGTAAAATTCCTCCTGATGCACCTCCAGGTAAATAACCTAAAAATTTATGACCATCTAGCATACCTCCACAATAATCATTAAGTAACTCATTCATAGATATACCAGCTGGCGCGAGTTTAACACCAGGTTCTTTTACTCTACCAGATACAGAAAAGCTATGTGGACCTTTGTGACCTTCCTTTCCTTGTTTGCTGAACCATTCGTGACCTTTAGAGAGAATTTTCGGAACCCAAAAAACCGTTTCAATATTATGATTTAGAGTAGGTTTTCCAAACAGTCCTACTTTTGATACAAATGGAGGTTTATGTCTCGGAAGCCCTCTTTTTCCCTCAATTGATTCAATCATTGCTGATTCTTCGCCACAAATATAAGCGCCAGCACCTCTTCTTACATGAACATTGGTTTCAGGATCAATTAGTTTCTTAGACTTTATTTTTTCAAGCTCCTTTATCATTCTTATTCTGATTTCAGGGTATTCATCTCTCATATATATATAAATGTCTTTAGCCTCAACAGCCCATGCTGCAATGAACATACCCTCAAAAAATTGATGAATATTATTTTCCAAATATAATTTATCTTTAAAAGTACCGGGTTCACCTTCGTCACCATTAATAGTCATAAGTCGGGGAGATTTTTCTAAACGTACAAATTTCCATTTTTGGCCTGATGGAAATCCTGCTCCACCCATGCCTTTAAGTCCTGACAAATTCATTTCTTCAATAACTTTTTCAATATCCATTTTTCCATTATAACACTTTTGGAGGATCTCATACCCACCTTCCTTCATATATTCTTCTATTGATTTGCCAGAAACTGCTTGAGGGTGAAGATCTTTTGAGTCGATAATATTCTTTACAGAATCCAATGATGCATTAGTTACATGTCGATGACCAACCTCACATGCTGGGGCTTTATCACATAAACCCATACATGGAGCCCTTAAAACTCGAACCTTTGAGTTATCCAGCCCGCTAGAAAGGTCGTTAATCAATTTTTCCGACCCAAACATTTCGCAGGTAATACTATCACAAACTCTTATCGTAACATCTTGGAGAGATGGTGTATCATCCTCAATAACATCAAAGTGAGCATAAAAAGAAGCAACTTCATAAACTTCAGCAAATGGAATTTTAAGAACATATGATAGTGCAGCTAAATACTTTTTTCTTATTTGTTTATGTTTGTCTTGAATGAGGTGAAGGTATTCTATTAGAAGATCCCTTTGAACAGGAAGCTTACCGATCAAGTTTTTTACCTCAGTCACAGCACTCTCATCGATATTCCTTCCCTTAGGATAGAAATTATTTTTTTTTGTTTTATCAAGCATATTGTATATATAGTAATTAACTTAGCTAAAAGTTAAGAACTTTTAAAATTTTTTCTATATTAACCAATAAATTCCCACCTTCAAATAAAAAACCCTTTATCTTAGCATTTTTTGCAGCATCCATATCAGTTTTTTTATCTCCAATTAAAAAGCATTGTTTAGGATCTAGATTATGGTCTTGAAAAGCTTCAATAATCATATTTGGCGAGGGTTTTCTTCTAGAATTAACTTTAGTATTAGGCATTTCATCAGAATAGTAGAATTGATCAATACTGGTATTTATAGTTCTTTTTAATTGTGTATTAATCCACAAATGTAGCTTTTCGACATCCTCATGGTTATAAAAACCTCTACTTATACCAGATTGGTTTGTAATAACGATGACTTTATACTTCATTTCTTTTAGAAGGCGAATACATTCTACTGCTCCTTCAATCCATTGGAAATCTTCTTTTTTGTATAGATAACCAATATCTTTATTCAAAACTCCATCTCTGTCAAAAAAACATGCTTTATTTTTTTTTTTAAATTTAGCTTGATTCATTTTTTTTCGAATATAAATATAATGCATAATTCGATTACTAAATCAATGAAACAGAAAAAACTTCAAATATCAGGGTCTTATATTCCTTCAGAAAAAGAAGAGTTCATGTGCTCCAAGCAGATTGAATATTTTAAAAAAGTTCTTACAAGTTGGAGAAACGAAATAATACAAGGCTCCTCTAGTACAATTGATCATCTAAAAGAAGAATCTTCAAACAAACCAGATACAACTGATAGAGCCTCCATTGAATCTGAAAGAAGCCTTGAGCTTAGGACTAGAGATAGAGAGAGAAAATTACTAAGTAAAATTAATAAAGCTCTCAAAAAGCTTGAAGATGGTTCTTATGGATACTGTGAAGAAACCATGCAACCGATTTCAATCAAAAGGTTAGTTGCCAGACCAATAGCTACCCTCTCAGTTGAAGCTCAAGAAATGCACGAAAAATCGGAAAAAATTTATAAAGAGAAGGAATATTAATTTCTTAGTTGTAATTTAAAACTGTAATGTTACAATAAGAACATTAATAGAACAAAATGGATAAATTAAAATCATTAGAATCAACAATCAGCCAGATCGAGAGAAATTTCGGTAAGGGCTCAGTAATGAAACTTGGTGAAAGAGGGGTAGTTGAAATAGATACTATTCCATCTGGTTCACTTAGCCTAGATATAGCTCTTGGAATTGGTGGATTACCTAAAGGAAGAATTGTCGAAATTTATGGTCCAGAAAGTTCAGGTAAAACAACTTTATCACTTCATGTTGTTGCTGAAGCCCAAAAAAATGGTGGAACCTGTGCTTTTATAGATGCAGAACATGCCCTTGATCCTATATATTCAAAGAAATTAGGTGTTAATACAGACGAAATGCTAATTTCTCAACCAGATAATGGCGAACAAGCACTTGAAATCGCAGATACACTTGTAAACTCTAATGCAATTGATGTTTTGGTAGTAGATTCAGTTGCAGCTTTAGTGCCAAGAGCAGAAATTGAAGGAGATATGGGGGATTCACACATGGGTCTTCATGCTAGATTGATGAGCCAAGCTTTGAGAAAATTAACTGGATCTATATCAAGATCAAAGACATTAGTGATCTTCATTAACCAAATCAGACAAAAAATTGGTGTGATGTTTGGAAACCCAGAAACAACAACTGGAGGAAACGCGCTTAAATTTTATTCATCGATAAGGTTGGATATAAGACGAATTGGACCTATTAAGGACAAGGATGAGATTGTTGGTAACCAAACACGTGTGAAGGTTGTAAAAAATAAATTAGCCCCCCCATTCAAAATAGTAGAGTTTGATATAATGTATAACGAAGGTATATCCAAAACTGGAGAGATCTTAGATTTAGCTTCAAAAGTTGGTATAGTAGAAAAATCAGGTGCCTGGTACTCTTATGACGGCGAAAGAATTGGGCAAGGCAGAGAAAATGCAAAAATCTATTTGAAAGAAAACCCCGAAACAGCACTAGAGATTGAGAATAAGATTAGATCTGACAATGATAAAGAGGATAAAGAGGATAAAGAAGATAAAGAAGATAAAGAAGATAAAGAGGATATTGCTGATATTTCCACAGATATTAACGATAACAAAAAAGGAAATTAAGAAATCAATGTTGATTGATTGTGGTTTTTTTAATTATAATGAATAAAACTAAAAATATTCATTATGACAAACCACTCTAAATCTAGTAAAATCAGAGATAAATTCAGAAATTATTTTCATAATAATTCTCATAAAATTTTAGATTCCTCATCTATTGCACCAGAAAATGACAACACAATCTTATTCACTAATGCCGGTATGGTTCAGTTTAAAAAATGGTTTACTGGTGAGATCAAGCCAAAATATAAGAATGTTGCAACTGTCCAAAAGTGTTTAAGGGCAGGTGGTAAGCATAATGACTTAGATAATGTTGGGTTTACTCCAAGACACCATACTTTTTTTGAAATGTTAGGTAATTTTTCTTTTGGAGGGTATTTCAAAGAAGAGGCAATATTTCATGCATGGCACTTACTGACAAAAGAATTTAATCTAGATAAGTCTAAAATTATAATTACAGTATTTAAAGAAGATGATGAGTCATTTAGTTTATGGAAAAAAATAACTGGATTTACTAATTCACAAATTTTAAAAATTTCTACGGATGATAATTTTTGGTCAATGGGAGATTTTGGCCCTTGTGGGCCATGTAGTGAAATATTTTATGACAATGGCTCTGGTTTATCTGGGGGTCTACCTGGAACCAAAACACAGGATGGTGAAAGATATCTAGAAATTTGGAATTTAGTGTTCATGGAATTTGAAAAAACTGAATCTAATCTAAAAAAGCTTCCGGGTAAATTCGTTGATACAGGCATGGGTCTAGAACGTTTAACTGCTGTTCTAAATGATAAGGTAAATAACTATGAAACAGACCTATATATAAATATTATAGAAGAAATAAAAAAGTTAACAAAAAAAAAAGTAGATGCTGAAAATATATCATCTTTTAGAATTATCTCGGATCATATAAAATCGATAACTTTTTTAATGTCAGAAGGAATTCTACCTTCAAACGAGGGTAGAGGGTACGTTTTAAGAAGAATTATAAGAAGGGCGGCTCTTCATTGTCATAAATTAAATAATAATGAAATTATTTTAAGTAGATTATTAAAGAATGTAATAGATGAATATTCCAATGTTTATTTTAATTTACCTAAGGCATTTAGTTTTATTGAAAAGAATCTTAAAAATGAGGAGATAAAATTTTCAGAAACTTTATCAAATGGACTGCAACTTCTTAATAAAGAAATAAGTTCTATTAAAGACAATAAATTTTCACCTGAGGTAGCTTTCAAATTATATGATACTTATGGATTTCCTTTTGATATGACAAAAGCTATTTTGTCAGAAAAGAAAATTTACCTTGATAGTAATCTTTACGACAAAATTGTTAAAGAGAGTAAAAACCAACAGAAAGGTTTTGTATCTAACGCAAATACGCAAAAGACAAATAAATTTTTCAGTGAGCTTGACGAAACCTGTAGGTCTACTGAATTTTGTGGATACGAAAATTTTCAATGTAAATCAAAATTAACTAAAATAATTATTAATGACGAATTTAGGAACCAAGCAAATATTAAAGATGTAAATATAAGTCTTGTGTTTGAAAAAACACCGTTTTACCCAGAATCAGGGGGGCAAGTTGGAGATTGTGGTTTTATTTATGATGAAAATAAGGAATTAGTTGCAGAAATTTCTGATACAAAAGTTTTTAATAAAATTTATGTTCATTACATTGGAAAGCTTCACTCAAATTTGCAATCTGACAAAAATTATAAATTAGTAATTGATATCGAAAGAAGAGAAAAAATTCGAAATAATCATACGGCAACTCATTTGCTTCACCAGTCATTAAGAAGAGTTGTTGGTAATCATGTTTCTCAAAAAGGATCTCTAGTAAATGATCAAAAACTTCGTTTTGATTATACATCTAATGAACCTTTATCTGAGGATAAAATCAAAAAAATTGAATTTATAGTTAATTCTTCTATAAGATCAAATATTGTCTCAGAAATTAAATATATGCCACTAAAGGAGGCAATGCAAAGTGGAGCTGTTGCTTTGTTTGGTGAGAAATATCCTGAAAATGTTAGAGTGCTCTCAATAAAAAGTAATGATGATACAAACCCTTTTGTTTCAGTAGAATTGTGTGGTGGAACACATGTTAGCTCTACAGGAGAAATTGGTTTTTTTAAAATAATTAATGAAACTTCTATTTCCTCTGGAATTAGAAGAATTGAGGCAGTAACCGGAAATAAAGCAGAACGACATGTCTATGATAAAATTCATTTGTTAGATGATATTAAATCTCTTTTAAAAGCTAACGATAATAATATATTAGAAAAGCTAAAAAATATAAAAGAGGAAAACACTAGCTTGAAAAAAAATAAATTAGATAAAAAAGATTTTTTTTCCGTTAAAAATAACATTAATTTTGGTGATACAAAAATTTACTACCAAAACATAGATTCCAATCCTAAAGATTTAAAAAATAATTCTGATAGCGTTAAGTTAAGAATAGATTCTGGTATAATTATTTTAACTTGTGTATCAGATAACAAAGTTTCAATTGTAACTAGTATTACGAATGATTTATTTGAAAGGTATGATTCAAACATAATTGTAAAAAAGATAGTAAACTTTCTTGATGGAAAAGGGGGTGGCGGAAGGAAAGATCTTGCACAAGGTGGAGCTCCTCTTAGCAAAAAAT
>CENJ01078781.1_pt1 | contig 12343 bp, 11 predicted proteins | sample 356161 | NCBI WGS metagenome assembly CENJ01 (sample SAMEA2619531, study PRJEB7988) | marine metagenome | biome: marine biome (ENVO:00000447); feature: surface water layer (ENVO:00002042); material: "saline water (ENVO:00002010), including plankton (ENVO:xxxxxxxx)" | depth 5 m
CTTGATCCATTTCTGCGTGTCAAGATGCGCGCAGAGTTGAAGCGTTTACAATCAGAACTTGGAATTACTTTTTTGCACGTCACTCACAGCCAAGATGAAGCAATGGCTCTCTCTGACCAGATCGTTGTTATGAATGATGCTAAAATTCAGCAAAGTGGATCGCCGAGAGACATTTATAATAACCCTGAAACTGAGTTCGTTGCCAAATTTCTTGGTGGTCACAATGTGATAGATTGGAAAGAAAGCCTTATTTCCATAAGATCCGATCTTTTCAGCCTAGCGCGTTCGAAGGGGAACATCAAATGTACGGTAAATGCAATTGAATACTTCGGTGACAATGTGACTGTATCTGTCGAGGGCGATGCAGGTGAAGAGTATATGGCAAAAATGCCAGAAGCAATTTTTTTCGATAAACCATTTACTATCGGAGAAACGGTTTTTGCAGTTTGGAATGACATCGATGCAAAAACTTTAAGAACACAATGATGTCATAAATCAAGTTGGAGATTAATATGAAAGCGAATAGCAAAAGTAAAATTTCCCGCAGATCACTACTTAAAAGTGGTGTAGCAGCCTCAACAGCTGCAGCTGCAGGAACGCTCGGAGCCCCTATGATTTGGGCACAGAGCAACATTGTATTACGACAGTCAGGCACAGGTGTATCTGCCTTTAATGAGATTGCCGCGAAAGCCAAAGAAGATCTTGGTATTACGATGGAGATGACTGCACTAGATAGTGACTCTGTTGTGCAAAAAGTTGCAACACAGCCAAAGTCGTTCGATATAGCTGATATTGAATACTGGATGTGTAAAAAATTATGGCCAATTGGTAACTTACAAGCCATGGACACAAGTAAAATCACAAACTACGACAAAATTGTCGGGATTTTCAAGAATGGTAAACTGACACCTACGAGCACTATTGCTCAAGGGACTGCACCTCACACTGTAAGTTTCGTTGAAGGAGCTAATGGAAAAAGCTTCTCTTCAAGTGAAACTGGCCATATGACATTGATACCGACAATTTATAATGCCGACACTTTGGGAATAAGACCAGATCTTATTAATAGACCCATTAACACCTGGGCAGAACTGCTCAATCCAGAATTTAAAGGCAAAGCTTCAATTCTGGACATTTCATCAATTGGTATTATGGACATGGCGATGGTTTGCGAAGCTATGGGAGAAATCCAATATGGTGACAAAGGTAACATGACGAAAGAAGAGATCGATAAAACTATCGGTATCTTTACAGAAGCGAAAAAGGCCGGACAATTCAGGGCTTTCTGGAAAAGTTTTGATGAGTCAGTTAACCTAATGGCATCTGGTGAGGTCGTAATTCAATCAATGTGGTCACCTGCAATTACTGCCGTGCGGTCGAAAGGTATACCTTGCGTTTACCAGCCACTTAAGGAAGGTTATAGAAGCTGGGGTGGCGGTCTTGGTATTGCTGCGCATCTAAGCGGTAAAGAATTAGACGCAGCGTATGAGTATATCAACTGGTATTTGTCTGGCTGGGTCGGCGGCTTTCTAATGCGTCAAGGCTATTACTCAGCAGCCGTTGAAACTTCAAAAGAATACATGTCTGCTGATGAATGGGGCTTTTGGTTTGAAGGTAAAGAGTCTCAAGGTGACATTGTGAACCCACAAGGCGTGAAAATGGAAAGTGCAGGCGCGGTTCGCGATGGTGGTTCTTTCTACGACCGCATGGGTAGTGTGGCCTGTTGGAACGCCGTTATGGATGAGAACCAGTACATGGTAAGAAAGTGGAACGAATTTATCGCTTCCTAAAATAAACTACAGACCGACGCAGTTTAGCTGCGTCGGTCGATTATGTGAGATTACTTCCAGAAAACTTAGATTACTTTTATTTGATAACGGAAATAAATATTGGCGACTGTGCAAAAAAATATATCAAGTATACTTTTGGCTAGTCCGGTAATCCTAGTTTTATCGGCGTTTATTATTATACCAATTATTATCATAACAGCAGTGAGCTTTTGGGGTTCAACTGAATTTTCAATCTATCCGGCTTTTCTTTTTGATAACTATGAGTTTTTGTTGACCTCTGATGTGACATACAGAGTTTTTTTTAGAACACTATATTTTGCGTTTTTGGTTTGGGTAGTAACGCTTATATTAGGATTTACGATCGCTTACTACTTGGCATTTTTTGTAAATTCGTTAACGTGGCAAATCATTTGTTTTCTTTTGTGCACCATACCATTCTGGACTTCCAATATCATCAGAATGATTAGTTGGATTCCATTTCTAGGCCGTAATGGTTTGGCAAATCAATCATTAATTGAAATGGGAATTGTGGATGAGCCCGTTGAATGGCTTTTATATTCCGAATTTTCGGTATGTTTGGCTTTTGTTCATTTATACACTCTTTTCATGGTAGTTCCCATCTTCAATACTATGATGAGAATCGACAAGTCACTTATCGAGGCAGCCAGAGACGCTGGCGCATCTAGCACTCAGATTTTAGTAAATGTTATTATTCCTCTTTGTAAGCCTGGATTAATGATTGGTTCGATATTTGTTGTTGCACTGGTTATGGGTGATTTTATTACCGTTAGATTTATGTCTGGTTCTCAAATAGCTAATATGGGGCGTCTTATTTCAAATGATATAAGCCTACTTCAGTACCCATCGGCATGTGCAACTGCTGTCGTTTTACTGGCAACCGTTGTCATTATGATTTCTATCATGCTGCGTTTTGTAGATATTCGTAAGGAGTTATAGACTTGGGTGAAAAGCAATCTATCGGTTTTTACATACTAACTGCAATATTTATTGCGTTTTTAATATTTCTGTATGGCCCGGTCATAACAATAGGTATTTTAAGTTTCCAGGGACCAACTGGAGGATTAACGTTCCCGATGCAAGGCACATCTTTACATTGGTTTGGAGAACTATTTAGAACACAAATGGTCGGTGATATCTGGGGCTCTTTCCAACGAAGTATAATTCTGGGCCTGACCGTAATGGTTATAACCGTGGTTTTCTCAGTAGGTGCGGGAATGGCTTACCGAAAGAAATTCTTTGGTTCGACACCGCTTTTTTATCTCATAATTGCAAGCTTGGTCATTCCATCAATTCTAGTGTCATTGGGCGTTGGCCTCATCTTTTCTCAATTGGGATGGGAAGTACACTGGTCGACTTCAGGACTGGGAGCTCAATTAACTTGGACGCTTCCTTTTGGAATATTGATAATGTTTGCAGTTTTCAACCGTTTTGATAAAGCCTATGAAGAAGCGGGTAGAGATTTAGGGGCAGGCCCAGTTCAAGTCTTTCGTTTGATAGTGCTACCGATTATTGCTCCTTCTTTAATAGGTGTTGCCTTGTTTGGTTTCACACTAAGTTATGATGAATTTGCCAGAACACTGTTGACCTCAGGCAGTCGCAATACATTGCCACTAGAAATTTTTGGAATGACAACAAATGTTACCACCCCAGTTATTTACGCACTTGGCACGCTTACAACATTGTTTTCTTTGCTAATCATAGTATTCTTTTTGACGTTTTTTGTCTTATCACAAAGACGGCGTAACAAAAAAGGGTCAGATGCTGGAAAGGGCCTTGTTTGAAGCAGAACATTGATATGGTCTTTGTAAATCCAAATTCAACACAGTCTATGACTGATAAAATTGTTTTGTCAGCGAACACAGCGTTAAATAACCGTAGAAATGTTAAGGGAGTAACTTGCTTTGGTGCTCCCAGCGCTATTCAAGGTCCGAGTGATGCAGAAAAGGCAAAACCAATTTTGTTCTCAAATTTAAAAGAAGCAGAACAAGCTGGCTCAAAATTAGCTGTTATAGCGTGCTTTGACGATCCATTTCTGCTAGAAGCAAGGCAAACTATTTCAACTCCTACCATTGGCATAGGTTGGGCAGCTTTTACAATGTGCTCGCTATATGCCGATAAATTTGGAGTAATAACGACCGTATCAGAGGCCGTTCCAGTAATTGAGGATAATCTTAAAAATTACGGTTTGTTTGACAAATGTAGTTTCGTACACGCAAGCAACATCCCTGTTTTGGATTTTGAAAGCAAACCAGAAGAAACTCAACTTCAGATGAGAGAAATTATCCACAGTTTACTGCAGGAATATTCGATTGGTAGTATAGCACTAGGTTGTGCAGGAATGGCACATCTGGCCAAGCCATTCAGTGAAGAGTTTAGTATGCCAGTTGTTGACGGGGTATCTGCAGCCGCGTTGCTCGGAGAGGGAATGCTTAAAATGTCAAATGGGTGATGGATATTTTCCATTATCACAAATAGGTTAATTTATAGAGACTTGAATATTATGAAGTGATTGTTAGTGGAAGGGTATAAGATGTCTAAAGTTATTAAGGGTGGAACGATAATCACGGCGGATAGAAGCTACACCGCTGATGTAAAGGTAGATGGCGATATTATTTCAGAAATTGGTGAAAACTTATCTGGTGATGAAATAGTTGATGCTAGCTCCTGCTTCGTCATGCCGGGAGGCATTGATCCTCACACTCACTTAGAAATGCCATTCATGGGTACAACAACAGCGGAGACATGGGAAAGTGGCACATTTGCAGCCCTCTCAGGAGGGACAACAACTATTATTGATATGATAGTACCTGATGAAAGGGGTTTGTTGGTAGCACTTGAAGAGTGGTTAGAGCGGGCTAATCGGCAAGCTTCATGTGATTTTGGCTTCCATATGTCCATAACAGATTGGTCAGAGCAGATATTTGATGAAATGTCAGAGGTTGTCAGCAAGGGTGTAAACACTTTTAAGCATTTCATGGCGTATAAAGGAGCATTAATGGTAAATGATGACCAAATGTATGCCTCATTTACCAGATGCGCCGAGCTGGGCGCATTTCCATTAGTTCATGCCGAAAATGGAGATTTAATAGCAAGCTTGCAGCAGAAGTTGTTAGAAGAAGGCAATAGTGGTCCGGAAGGTCATGCCTACTCTCGGCCTCCTTCGGTAGAGGGAGAGGCGACAAATCGAGCAATAACCATTGCAGATGCAACCGGCGTTCCTCTATACGTTGTTCATACTTCTAGCGAGGATGCCCATGAAGCCATTAGACGGGCGCGACAGAAGGGTCAGCGTGTTTGGGGTGAGCCTTTAGTTCAACATCTTCTTCTAGATGAAAATGAATATTTTCATGAAGACTGGGACTATTCAGCGCAACGTGTAATGTCCCCACCATTTCGTGATAAGGATCACCAAGATGGTCTTTGGGCTGGGTTATCCGCAGGATCATTGCATGTTGTTGCTACGGACCATTGTGCTTTCACAACAGAACAAAAACGAATGGGCGTGGGAGATTTTACTAAAATTCCAAATGGAACAGGTGGGCTAGAGGATAGATTATCATTGCTTTGGACATACGGAGTCGGAACTGGCCGAATAACCCCAAACGAGTTTGTTGCAATAACTTCTACCAACATTGCAAAGATTTTAAATATTTATCCCAGGAAAGGGTCTGTTATGGAGGGAGCTGATGCGGATATAATAATATGGGACCCATCAGCTGAGAAAACTATCAGTGCGAAAACTCAAAAATCAATTATCGATTATAACGTATTTGAGGGCTTCAAAGTTTCAGGATTACCAAGAATTACGATATCACGTGGCGATATTGTTTGGGACTTAGGTGGCAATTCCGTTGCCCAGCCTAGACGTGGTAAGCATATAGAAAGGCCTGCATTTCCTGCAGCAAACCAAGCATTATCAACATGGAAAGAATTGATTGCCCCAAGACCGATTAAACGAGATGAAAAAATGATGCCGATTGGGGTCTAATCTTAACCAACAAGATAAATAAAATATCCAAAAATTGGGTATATAAAAAATTATTCATTTTGCACTTTTCACCAAGTGGTGCATAAATTTTAACTAAAGTAAGCAATAGCTGCAAAATAAAAGAAAGGTTAAGCAATGAAAGAGATTAAATGTTCCTTTGGCATTGATATAGACTCAGTTGCAGGATGGATTGGCTCGTACGGAGGACAAGATAGTCCATCAGATATTCAGCGAGGCGTATTTGCGACTGAAGTTGGAGTTCCTAGGCTTCTCAGGCTCTTTGAAAAGTATGATATGAAATCAACCTTTTTTATTCCAGGTCATACAATGGACTCGTTTCCGAAAGAAATGGAGATGATCAAAAAGGCTGAGCACGAGATAGGGGCTCACGGTTATATGCATGAAAACCCTGTCGCTATGACATTGCAACAAGAAGAGGATATATTAGCATACTCTGTCGAGGTCATTAAAGATCTAACTGGTGAAAAACCACGCGGTTATGTTGCTCCATGGTGGGAAATGTCAGAAAATACTGCTGCTCTATTACAGAAATATGGTTTCACATATGATCATAGCCAGATGTATAGAGATTTTCTTCCTTTCTATGCACGTGTAGGCGACGAATGGTCAAAGATTGACTATTCAAAAGACGCCAGTACCTGGATGCGGCCTATGAAGCACGGGACAGAAATCGATCTAGTGGATATAGCGGCTAACTGGTACGTTGACGATTTGCCGCCGATGATGTTCATGAAGGCTGCACCAAATAGTCATGGCTTCGTAAGCCCAAGGGATATTGAAGTTCTGTGGCGTGATCAGTTTGATTGGGTTTATCGTGAAATGGATTATGCTACTTTTTGCTTCACTATTCATCCTGATGTTGCTGGGCGTCCTCAAGTGCTTCTGATGTTAGAACGTTTGATAGAATACATTAATAAAAAATCTGGTGTTGAGTGGACAACTTTTCAGGATATTACTGATGATTTTCGCGTCCGCTATCCATTCGATAGTAATAAACGCCCTGAAACAATATGAATGCTGACCTATTATGATAGCTTTTCTTTCTAAGGGAGGTAGTTACTAATGTGTTCTGCATGTGGTTTTCCACCAGCAGTCGGTCATTGGACTGATGCTGGCGGGGCAACCCCTCATGAGCGGCTAAAGATACGATTTGCACGTGCTAATTTAATAAATAAATTACTTTTGCCACTTGGAATTACTGCAAGAGACGCCGGTACTTCGCCTGGCATTCAATTGTCAAACGGAATGGGCAAAACGATAATTTGCCCAACTATCGAGGAAGTTTGGAAGCAAGTAGAAATATTTACCGGGAACTCGTATGATCCTCTGAAGAAAACTTAATAGACTATGAGCGATAGTCAAAACCGGCTAAAGCTGATAATACTTTCAGGCTTTCTCGGTGCTGGAAAAAGCACGTGGCTCCGACATCAGCTTTATGCTGAAACATTTTACAAACCGCATATAATTGTAAATGAAGTTGCATCACAGGCCGTTGATGATACATTGCTGCATTCTGCGCAAGCGTTAGATGTCTTACAGGGTGGATGTGTATGTTGTGAATTGAAATCACAGATGATTGAATTATTACGCAGTATTTGTAATAAACGTACAAGAAAATTCAGCAACGATAGCAGTGGAATACTAATTTTTGAGATGAGTGGTGTAGCTGACCCATCAAATGTGATGCTTGCTATAAATGATGATCCAATTCTTGCTCGCCATATTGTTTTGAAAAAGATAATTGTTGTTGTAGATGCGTTGCATGGAATTGAGCAGATCAAAAGCGAACCCTTGGCACGTTCGCAAATAGAAGCTGCAGATCAAATACTTATATCCAAAGCTGAAAATTGCTCTGAGCAAGACTTGTCAAAGCTTGTCGCAACCCTGAACGAAATGAATCCCAATAAAAATATCGCTCAATCATTATTCGGTGTAGAAAATTCTTTACCGAAACTACCATCTGCAGATCCGATTATATTAAGTGAAGAAGTAGTAGATGATGATTTGTCTCCCATTATGTCCATCAGCATTGACCTTGATGATTTATCTCTCAATTCTGATACATGGGTTGGTTTCTCGGTCTGGCTATCGGCATTGTTGAATCGGTATGGTGATCAAATCGTTAGAATAAAAGGGATAGTTCGGACACCGAACGGTAAATTATTATTGCAATCGGTAAGAAAAGTTATGCAAAATCCAGAGCGCATTCCTGATGAATTGAAAAATACATCAGAAATGGGTGAAAACAAAGTAGTGCTAATTGGACGCAATCTTAGTGAAATTGAAATTTCTGCCTCATTAAAAAAAATTCTCAATGAAATCTGAATTGGTAAACGGCGTTACTTGGCGAGAGTGGTGGAGAGTAATATCGAACTAATTATAGTTCCTATAGTCATGAGGGTATTACTGGCTGCGTTTATCGTGATATTTGTTGCTAAGCTGGTAGTTAAGCTTGGACCTTCTATGGGCGGGCTTATTGCAGGGCTTCCAGTAGGTCTAGGTCCCGGTTTTTATTTTCTAATGCAAGAAGGAGACAACTCTTTTTTGTTTGACTCAGCTCTTTTCTCGTTAGTGGCTTTGAGTGCCACACAGTTTTTCTTATTAGCTTATCTTATATCAGCAAAATTTTTTAAACCTTTTAGTTGCTCGCTCATTTCTATAGGAATATGGGGGGGGTGTGCCAGTTGTATTTCTCAAATTGATTTTACGTTGGTACAAGCATCTTTTCTCTTTACTTTTTCAACATTAATTAGTCGTTATGCAGGAAGTTTTTTCTCTTTTAATGTGCGCATTGAGAAGAAATCAGAAAATGATTTGGTACTCTTTTTTAGAGCTTTATGTGGTGGAATAATAGTTTCTGTTGTTACTGTTTTTGCTTCAAAACTAGGCGCCCAATTATCTGGAATCCTGCTAGCATTTCCGATCGCATACGTCCTTATCTCGTTCAATATCCATAAGGTGTTTGGAAAGGCTGTGGTAGCTGAGGTTGTATACTCGGCAGTATTTGGAACAGTAAGCTTAGCCGTTTTTTGTATTGCATTTGCTTTATTCATAAAAATATTTACGCTTACTTATGTTCTATTGGTAAGTTTACTTGGATCAGTTCTGACAACTGCATTGATGTTAATAGTAGAGTCTCAAGTCCAAAAACACCGTTCGTTCTTAAAATAGTTTGTCAAACAGTCTAAAATGTATCGGATCATTTATTTTCCATTATTTGATGAAATTAAATCAACAGTGTTATAGTAAGAAATTGTGGAATCTAGAATAAAACTTTGGCTAATATCAGCTAGTTCTTCACTAATTGCGTAACCATCATTCAGCGCTAAGTAGGTAAAGAATTGGTTTATGCATAACTTAGAGATGTCAGATGATCAGATAAGCTTAAATCTATTATATCAAACTCTAGGTAGCGCACTGGGGATGCAACCAAACTTCAATAAGGTTATTTATTATCAATGGCTTGTTAAGGTGCCATTTTGGAAAAGCGATCCCAATAAATGGTCCAATCTAGTATTTTAGACACTTTCTGGTTTAATTGGTTTTATCATTTTTAAGGTACATTTACTCAGGTTGACTAGTCTCAGAAGTTCCAAGAAAGGGGCGTAGACGTTTCAAATTCCCATCTGAGTATCCCAACTCATTGGCTACATCTTCGTTATGCTCGCCAATCTGCGGCAAACCACGACGCAATCCAGGCCGAAATCCATTATATTCAACGGGAAGGGTCGGAACCTTTGCTCGCATACCATTACTAAGCGTTATTTCAACCATGGCACCGGGATGGTTTACATGAGGGTCATCGAAAAGCTGGTCTGGCCTTAAGATCGGTGCAAAAGGAACTCCTATGCGTTCACAAATCGTTATAACCTGCGATAGTTCCCGACCTAGGAACATTTGACGTATGCGAGGTACAAACGCATCGCGGCAAAGAACCCGCTCAGCGTTGGTTTGAAATTCTTTGTTTTGAAGAAGATCGCTCAGGCTAAAGGCATCGCAAAATTGTGTCCACTGCTTGTCGCTGACTACACCAATAAAAATCTTTTCATTATCAGACGTGTCAAATACGTCGTAGACTGCCCAGGCAGATATACGCTCAGGCATCGGTGCAGCAGGGACTCCAGTTTCACGATATTGAACCATATGTTGTGCAACTAGAAACACATTGTTCTCAAAGAGACCCGATCGAACGAATGCACCCTTTCCAGTGCGCTGCCGCTCCAATAGAGCAGCCTGAATCGAAATTACACCGAATAAACCACCCATCACATCATTAATGGAAGCACCAGCACGCAAGGGGCGACCTTCGGGGCCAGTCATATAAGCCAGTCCACCCATCATTTGCACCACTTCGTCAAGTGCAGCACGCTGCTCATATGGGCCACTGAGAAAGCCCTTTAGTGCACAGTAGACCAAACGAGGATTAATCTCTTGCATTGCATCATAGCCAAGACCAAGACGATCCAGCACCCCTGCACCAAAGTTCTCAAGCAGAACATCGGCGGCGCGCACGAGATTTGTAGCAAACTCAAGCCCCTCGACAGATTTTAAATCTACTGAGATGCTTCTCTTATTTCGGTTATAGGTTCCAAAAAAGCCAGCGCCGGATCCGGTCAAACGTCTGGTCTTATCTCCGCCTGGGGCAGGCTCAACCTTGACTACATCGGCACCAAGATCGGCAAGGACTAAGCCACACGTGGGGCCCATCACCATGTGGCTGAATTCGACTACTCTGACACCTTCTAGTGGGCGTGGAGCATGGGTCATGTTACATTCCTTCCACTGGCATAGGTAAAGCCCTTAGGCAGGCCAGCCTCCGGCACGTTTCCATATATTACCTCGCCTGGCAGACCACTCAACAACACCTCTCGTGCCGCAATCAACGCATCTAAATCAATACCTGTGTGTAAACCCATAGCTTCTAGCATAAAAACAAGATCTTCTGTCACAATGTTGCCGGTTGCTCCAGGTGCAAAGGGGCAGCCACCAAGCCCGCCAAGGGAGGAGTCGAAGGTAGCAACATCAACCTCTAAAGCAGCTAAGACGTTGGCAAGGCCCTGTCCGCGCGTATTATGCAAGTGCGCACCTGCCATTTTCTCCACACCAATCTCGCTGCGCAGGCGGCGGAACATGCGCTTAATCTGGTTAGGATTGGCATAGCCAGTGGTATCCGAAAGACCGATGCTGTCCGCCCCAGCCTTTGCCAGTAGTCCAGCCATTTCTATCACCCAGTCTTCCGAAACGGCTCCTTCCAGTGTGCAGCCAAACGCAGTTGAGATGCCAACCTCTATATTGGGACACTGCTCTAGGCACATAGAATCACTTAAAAGACATACTCGCCTGACCTCTTCGATTGCCTCTTCAGGAGTCTTGCCAATATTATTGAGGCTATGCTTTCGTGAAGCTGAAATTGGCATAGTCAACTTTCGCGCACCTGCTGCAATGGCATGTTCTGCGCCCTTCAGATTAGGAACTAACGCCAGAACGCTGAGATTTTCAAGTTTGTTCGCTTCTCTTACAAGACTGGCGCAGTCAGCCATTTGGGGCATCAGACTTGGCGATACAAAAGATCCTACTTCAATCTCACGAAGCCCTGAAGACGCTAGTGCGTTGATCCAAAGGATTTTACTCTTTGTCGGCATAATACGTTTGATGCTTTGTAATCCATCGCGCGGACCAACCTCACTCACCAGCACGTCAATTTCTTGATGCACGTGGAGACCCTCCTTTGTAAATTTCTCCAGAACAATATAAATCTTAGAACTCGAGCATGTCAAAAATATGGACTAAGTTATGCGTCATGTAGAGCATGGACTATATTATTAGATGGCACAAAAATTAATGCACAGTCTTGTACGAGCGTACCCGCAAGAACTAACTAAGTGGTTCCAAAAGCGGTCCCGATAGAGGGCACAACACACTGTTATTATAAAATTTATTCAGAAAGAATAATAAAAATGGCGCACCAGGGAGGATTCGAACCCCCGACCTACTGATTACAAAAAGAATGAATACCCCAGGGTTAACTATCGTGTTCAGATTAAAGTTGGCCAAACTTAGACAGATCTAGAATAACCTGATTGTTAGAGGCTTCATAGATTGCAAACGGATGGAGGGTAGAAAATAAGTCATTAAATAGATGCGCAATTAAAGATCTTGTTAATTTCGGAGCCAATATAAGAATTGCTGCAGACTTTTCTCAAAATTTTCTATTTATATCTAACGAGTATTCGGCAGCCAACTGATACATTTTCTTGTAGTAAGGTAACAGCTTATCAGCTTGTAAATTAGCCGACATAATTAACTCATTTTTATGCTCAAAAATTTTTGAAGCTTCAAGGAGAACTTCATGTTCATTCACTGTGCTAAGTCTTTGATCCGTAGATACAATTTTTCCAGCAACCATCGTAAAATAAACAGAGTTGCCTAATTCGCAATAAACTAGCTGCCTAAGAAGATTATTAAGAGGAACGAATGGCAAAGATTGCAGATTAACTAAAATTAGATCAGCCGGTGCGCCTAT
>CENJ01163849.1_pt1 | contig 12342 bp, 9 predicted proteins | sample 356161 | NCBI WGS metagenome assembly CENJ01 (sample SAMEA2619531, study PRJEB7988) | marine metagenome | biome: marine biome (ENVO:00000447); feature: surface water layer (ENVO:00002042); material: "saline water (ENVO:00002010), including plankton (ENVO:xxxxxxxx)" | depth 5 m
CATCTAGTATCTTGCCATCTATAATGATGAGCATGATGTTTAGAAAGCTCTTCGGCTGATATGAATTGATTAATATTTAAAAATATTATAAATAAAAACGTAGAAAAACAAAATATCTTTATTTTGATTTTTTGAAAATAGACTTTATTGTAAATCGTAATTAATCCTACAACACTAAATATATTTATTGGATAATCGATAAATATAGTATCGTAATCAACATATAGTCTAGTTCCAAAATAGAGATTAAAGTGAGAAATAAAAAATAGTGATAAAATGATTAGTAAGGTTTTGTAATTGATATTTATATAATTTTTATAATATCCAAGTGTAATTATGAGAGTTATCATGGAGTTGATAAAAATCTCTTTATAATAAAAAATTGTTTTATGAATTATTTGATTTAAGATTATATCCATGTTTATTTCATAAAAAGTGCTTCTGAAAAAAATCACTTTAAAATCATAGAGCAGATAGTTGATTGACATATTTAAATCGGTAAATACAAGAAAATGGAATAAAAAAGAGAATAGAAATCCAGAGATAAAAACAGTAGTTATCGATAAATATTTTTTATCTATTTTTTTAAAAAAGTATGATAGGGAAAGGATTTTATTTTTCACAAAAGATTTTGAAAATAAAAATTTATTTATTTTTTCAAAAAATAATACAATCAAGAAATACCAAAGTACTAAAACAGAATAAATACAAATGATAGTTAGTACTTTTTTTGAAAAATAACCCATAAAAATGGGTTCTATAGATCTATGACTTAGAAGTGGAATAAAAAATAATAAAAGAAATAAAAATATTAATCTGAGTAATGATTTTATTTTACGTTTATTAACTAAAAATAATGCATTGATAAATAGAAAAGAAAAAAATGTAATAAACATTAAAAAAACGAATGTTAACTTCCCATACTCTTCATCACTCATCCATGAGTTAAAATCACTAGGAATCAAAATAAAAAAGGATAGTATTGCTAACGTAGCAAAAAATATAATATTTATAAAATTTATATTTACTAAACTGTTTACACTTAGTTCATAACTTCTTTTTTTACCATTAGGAAAATCTGAAAAAAATATTAATAACAAAGGTAAAACAAGTAAAAAGAGCATTTGGATTTTTGTTAAAAAACTCAGGCCAATAAAAACACCCGATATAAATAAACATAAATGTTTATTTATTAAATTTTCTGATTTTAAAAATAATACAGAAAAGAATATAGAAAGGCTAAAAAAAAAGATAGAGTATGTTCCCACTCTTATAAATGAAGAGTGAATAATATTAGATTCGCTTAAAGATAAAACAAGAAATATTAAAATACTTTGCGTAGTATTCGTCTTCAACATTACGCATAAAGAAATCCATACAGAGAATAAAATCATTGTTATCAAAAATGGTGAGTGTAATTGTATTATTTGCGATAATTCTGCAACGCAAGAGATGGGATCAAGTGCTGAAGCTATATCTGTTAAACTGTCAATCGATAGATAACCCATTATAGATAATATTTTTGTAGTTAATAAAAGTAATAAATTCATTCCGAATCCGGGGTGTGCTAACAAACTAGAGTACTTTTCACTTCTTAGCAAAATGTTGTCTATAGTCACAGCTAGGTTCATATCCCAAGAAAAATAGTATGGATATGTTTTTGTAATATTAAATAAATAAAAAAAGAATAATAAAAAACCTATTAGGGAAAATAAACTATTCTTTATGTTTAAATAATATTTATTTTGTTCGCTTTTCAAAATCTTTACGTTCAAGTTTGTCTTTTAAATAGTTGAAACAATATTATCAAAAATCATTTATAAAATAATTTAATGAGGCTCATAATTTGAAATATTTTTTATTCTTGTATTCCTTTTTGCTTTAAACTGTATTAAGTATCAAAAAAAGATTTTCTATATATTTTTATTTGTACCTACGAAACCATAATTTTTCTTTACAAAAGACTAAACAGTTCCATATTCAATTAGCTCAAGTGAACCAATTATGATTATTTTCAAATAAAATTGACAATGATATTTATTTAAAAAATATGTTCTTAAATATATAAGATAATTGTCTAACAAAAAAACTTTAACTCTATTAAAATTTATTTTATTTATGAGCATATTGCTTTCATCAGTGACCTTAACGGTAGAATTTTTGACTACCTAACTGGATAGAGTATCTGCCTTCTAAGTTGGAGATCGGAAGTTTAAATCTCTCTATCCCGACAATGATAGCAACATAAAAGCAATTTTAAAAAAATACCAATCTTAAAACGAATGATTATATAAAATTAACCTTAGTTAAGAAATGCGAACAATAAGATTAAACAAAGGTGCGCTTGCCTAGGTTTTGTACTTAACCTCCCTATGACTGAAGCAACAATTATTGATAACATAATAATGTTGCTTATGAGAATAAAATTTATTTTATGAACTTATATTGACCAAAGAATAAAGTCCTAACTCACAAACATTCGTGGGGTTTTTTGTTTGTTAGATGATGAGTAGATTTGGCCATGGATGATAAATGGGAAATGACAGACAAATGGGAATGGAATAACGCAACAAAGATAACTCTCATATCAGTACTTTTTGGTATAGTACTTACTCTTTTAATGAAATATTTGAAAGGGACTTTATAATGACTAAACACCTCCCATTATTAATATTTATCTTTTTGGAGTTGTGTTTCAACCAGTGATGATGCATTAATGCAACAAGAAAATTTTATAAAAAATCATCCTACTTGGGAAGGTCATCCGCTTAATTTTAAAAAAAAACGAAATCCAGAACTGAATGCTCTTCAAATAATTGAAAAAATTAATAATGAAAAGAAAATGAATGCAAAAATAGATTCAATTATTTTAAACCAAAGCAAACACTAATTCAAAAACTCTGGGGCACTTTATCAATTTGGGGGTCTTATTAAAATGATTATACTTTTTAAAGTTCATGAGATAATTGACTATTTAACTAGATGTACTATTATTTTTCTTTTTTTATAATCCTACCTTAGTCTTTTTTATATGGCATATTTAAAATAATTAAATGTCATTCCGCTCAGGACTGGGATTGTAACATTGTCAAGTCCAAAAGTTTGAACTAACTCCGCTAATGTAAGGATGAAGGCAATAATTAAAATCGATATAATGTTCATCTCAATTCCTAAGATAAAAATGATTGAATAGGAAATAATTACTGTTGTAATAAAAAAAGATAAACTTCCCCCGAAAGATTTTTTTTGTCCAAAGACTACTATCTCTCTATATCCATAATATTTTCCAATAACACTAGCCATTGAATCAGAAAATCCGCCGACCAATATACCATATATGAATGCAGTTTTATCTAATGGAAGAAAGCAATAAGTAGCAATTAAAACACCAATAGGGTAGGCCTCAGCACCAAATGTAATTCTATTTACTGAATGAATCGATTTAAAAACACCCTTATACTTTGTGAATGAAGTGATTATCACAAATATAAAACAAATCAAATATATTTCTATGTTCTGCAAAGTATATGGGAAAGTACATACTGTTATACAAGAAGCTATGTGAACAATTTTTCGGCTACTATTAGAGTCTATTAATAAACGATCCTTTATAAAATCAGTTATGGCAAATAGACATATTAGAAGCAAGACATAAATAGTTATTAAGAGCATATATCAAACTCATATGACGCATAAGACCTAAATAATTTTACATCTGGATTAGGCATATTTTTAACCCTATTATCATCTTTAACAAGTGCATAGATTATTTTACTATATTTTGAATCAATAGCATCTGCATGCATCTTGTAAACTACCGCATTAGCTATTCCCATTTTTTGATATTCTGGAAGAATGCCAATTGTTTTGAAAGTCAAGGTGTTTACATCGTTTTCTATATAATTACAAAAACCAATTAGTTTTTGATTCATATGTATCGTATGAAGAAACATCTTAGGGTTTATATTGCTCTTGGATGAGAATAAATTAAAAAAGTACTCTTTTGAAATTTTATTATATCCCCAGTTTGAAGAAAATATTACTTCAACAATCCTAAATAATTCGGTTAACATATACCTATCAATCGATTTCCAATGTTTGATTATCAATCCCATGTTTTTATGTTTAACGAAGTAAGGTTTAGAGATCTTCATTATATTATCAAAGTTTGTTCTATATCCAGATGAATATGTTAAGATATTTTTAGGATTATGAATTTTCATAAATTGATGATCTTTTTCATTGCTAAAATACTCTCCCTTAAAAAAGGGACTTCCATCTGATTTTGATATAAATCTATATGGAAAGAATGTAGTACCCTGAATAGGTCCTCTCAAGCGTTTAATGTTCATCCTTTTACAAATTTGGATTATTTCCCTCCATAGATTTGAATCATTATCATAACTATTAAAGGTTGTGTACCCAAAATATGCTTCTGAAGAATTTTTCTTTTTGGACATAAGAATTGCAGAACCATCTTTTGCCTCAATTAGTTTTAACATCATATTAGAAGTTGTCCATTTAAAAGAAGATTCTAAATCTTTTAGAAAACTTTCTAAGCCGGGTTCCTTTTTGTAAAACAGAGAAATATTTTCTTTGTAAGATGAAAAAAACTTTTCAAAGGAATAGTGTATCATTCTTCAACCTTTTTTACGAAACCTTTTTCACCATCTATAAATAATACATCCCCTGTTTTAAACTTTTCACATGCTCCTTTGATACCAATAACAGCAGGAATACCTAGTTCTCTTGCTACAATAGAGGCGTGAGAAAGAATACCTCCATGTTCGACAATTATTCCTTTAGATAAACCCATTAAAGCGGTCCATCCTGGATCAGTCCTCTTAGTGACTATTATATCAAAACTATTCTTTTTTGGGATTTCAAATTTTTTTAGAACGATAGCTTTACCAATTGTTTTTCCAGGTGATACACCCATTCCTTTGTTTCCAGAATTACTTTTTTCATTTTCCAACAAAGACCACTGCCCATTTTCTACTTTAAAATGAGAAGGTGGATGAAATGTTTTGAAAAAACTATATTCCCTTTTCATCTTCCTGATATTTAGAAAGTCGCTTTTTCTTATTGGAGTTGTTCCACTAACACTATCAATATCAAGGAAAAAAATATCATCTCTATCTTCTATTAATCCCTTTTTAACAAAACAATCGCCTATATGCAAAGATAGCTTGCGTATTATCGCAAACATATTCGCTCTTAATAGCCTAAAGTCCTCCCTTCTAGAGGCGGTTTTTTTAAAAAGTTTTTCCAAGAATTTTCCCTCAATAGGACTTTGATTATAAGGAACATACTTTTTATTTGAATATGAAAGGACCATAATCGAAAAGGCATTAAAATCTTCTGTAATATCACTTGTCTCAAGTTTTAGCTCATTCGCGAATCTGCCTCCAAATTTCATTAAGTATTTTTCATAGTATTTCATTTTTTCAGGATATTTTTTTAGTGCATTAATAAAAGATTGTTTATTCTGTTTTTCTAAAGACTGTTTTATTTCTTTTGATTCACAAAGGGATTTACTCAGTTTACATAGAGAATTTATTTGCTTAGTGCTCACGCTAGGAAAATCAAGTAATTTTGATAGTTCATCACTTGTAATGGATTTTGTTAATTTTCCGTATGCAGTCATCATAACTGTATCATTTTCTACAGTAAGGTACCACTTTCTTAAGATCCCGTTCATTAGTGATCGCATTTTTCCCTGTGTTTGCTCCATATTCATTTCTTTAAAAATCCATTTTTGGGAATCTGCAATTGCTAATTCAACTTCATCACGAAAATTTTTAATCTTTTTATCAAACAGTAGGAGTTTTAATAAAACCTTTGGGAAATAGGTTAAGGTTAAAAATAAGCTAGGTTTAAATTTGTCAAGCTGATGAGATTCCTCAAAATTTAAAGATAACATTTTTCTTAAATTCTTACTATTCCGCTTAAAGCCAGGAAGCATTGCCATCATTCGATACCAATTATCCATTCTGTAATATAATCTTCCATACACATTTTCAATCATTTCGCTAAATATCTCAGAATTTTCATTTATCTTTTTTATGGATACTCCAGAATGGACTAATAGATCTGTATAAACAAATTTATAAATTGACTTAGCAAATGAAGAAGTTAGTGGAGAAACAATTCCACTGTAGCTCTCTCCAATATTAGCACTATCGAAAAGCATATTATTTTGATCTTCCCTCCAAATTGATCGACTAATAGGTCTGCTCTGAAGTATGAATATTTTTTCTTTATAGTATGTCCACTCTATATCTTGCGGATTCCCAAAATGATCCGCTATCTTTTTCGATATTTCTATTACTTTCATTAATACAACTTCTTTATTTGATCTTGGTAAATTTTTTTTTATCAATTTTCCATTTGAAAATTGTAAACAGCTGTAAAACTTATTAACTCTTTTACTGATCAATAATCCTTGATGATAATCATATTGTTCACAATCCCACCCATCAGTTACTGGTTTGCAAATACCTGGTAATGCATTGATACTAGCCTTTTCAATATTATTATCAATAAATGTTATTCCACTGTATTCACCCGGTATAAATTCTTGTATAATGATTCCATCTTGATTTTTGAACGGCAAAGATTGTTTCACATTTTCCCATGCTTGTTCTAATTCAGATATTTTTACTCCCAAATCAGTTCGAAAAGCTCCTGCGAAAGATTGCTTATTCCCATCCTCCAAAACAGAGCTTGATCTGACTGCTAGGATCGCATTTGCTTTGAATTTTTTATGTACTAATGTTTTTACATGATCGAATGAAGTCTTGCTATCTAAAGATAAGAAGAGAGGAATATTAAACCCAGATGATCTTAGATCATGGAGGTAAATAGCTTTATTCCCAATAGGCTTAAACATAAATCAATATCATGTTTTGTCCTATGTAGGATACTAAGAGACCGAACCAAAACACATTCTCGGAAAAACTACTTTGTTTTTTTAGATATATAATCCCGCATAAGGAACAAATTGTGAAAATAATTAATTCATAAAATAGAATATCTTCAATTCTTATTCCAAGCAACATGCATATCGTCATGGAGATAATTATTGATGCGATACCAAAAAAATTCCATAGCAATATAGCTCCTTTCATTCCAAGGCGGTCAGAATAAAGTTCATTCCCAAGGCTAATATGAGGTTTTGTTTTCCTTGTAATTTCTACTTGAATAGATAGTATAAAAACAAATAGGATATGAATTAATAAAATATTATCTAAAAGCAGATTGTCCAAAATTGAAACGTAAATGAAAACTTGTAAAAGTAAAAGTTGGAACATGTTTACTATATTATATATAAATAAATATTTTGTTTTAAAACGCTCAGAGAAAAAAAAGTCTTTTCTCGCAAGTATTGTATAAAGAAAAAGCGGTAAAAAAAACATAAGCGAAAGTCGACCCATTATGGTGCTTATTGTAATCATTAAACCAATCATTAAAAATGAGATCTTTTCAAGAAAATCCATACTAATCATTCCTTTTTGCAGATCCCTATCAGGATAATATTTCATATCAAAGTCGAAATCTCTTTTGTCATCTGCAACCCTGTTATGAAAAAGGTAGACTATAATAAAAACAAAAGATAAAAAGAATTTCCAAAAGGGAATTTCTTCGGTTGATGTTAACCTACCGATAACCACCATATCAGTAACAACTATGGCTAAAAGAGGGATAATTTGAAATCTCTTTAACAAATAGTTGGATAACATTGCACTTTTTTTCATTTTAATTGGTATACTCCAAAATATCCATAATATGAAGCAATACGGCTTTTTGAAATAATATTGCTCAATTCCTCCATTAATAGAAAACTTTTGATTGGCTTTCGCTCTACTAAGTTGTTCCATATAACTAATTTCCCCTCTTTTTTTAAGCTTGCAGCACATTGCTTAAATAAAATATCTGAGTCTCTTTGGTTAAGGGTGTCGGTAACATTTGAAATGTAGATCATATCAAAATTTTTACTGGTATTAAAAAGATATTCTGTCAAACTATTTGTATGAAAGGAAAGGTTTGATGTCCTTTTGGAAATGATATCATAATTTTCCCTTATTGCCCAATCTGGAAGAGTCATTGATTCTCGATAATGACTTTCTAATATATACCGGAAGAAATAATTTTTAATAATTGGAATTCCACACCAAGCTTTCTCTAACCTATCATGCCAAATATCACCCGGACTATCTTTGAAGTGTTTAAGAAGATCAGGATGCCTACCAAACCTTGATTGGATTATTTTACTTGTAAATGTTTTAAAAATAAGTCTGTAGTGAAACTTATCAATTTTACTTTTGTAAATACTTATTTGGTCTTCAATTTTATTTGAATTGATAAAATCAGCAATCGTGTTTTTGCTTAGTACTAGAGGTAGAAAATATTTATTCCAAGTTCGAATATACCTTTCCCATTTCCCAATGTGTATTAGACCTTTTGTTATTGTTTTTTTATTTAATTTCCAAAAAATTTGATCATCTTTAGGCAAGTATTGTAAGAGATAAAGTAAGATATCAACCCGTTCTATAGATTTTTTAGGAGGAGTGAAAGTACCAAAAAAATACATACAATCATCATAATTTAAGTTATTAAAAGCACATACCTTAAGCCTTATAAGCTTAATTTGCAGTTCATTAATATCAATTATATGCAACCTAACATCTTGAAATGCCAAAGATGATAAGCTAAGACAGCCAGCTGATCCTATAATAAGAATTTCATGCCCTTCTTGGTGCAAAATCTTTAATATATCTTGATCCTCCCAACAAAGGCTATAGTTTATTGTTCCAGACATATATCGAAAATTAATATAAGATTTATTAAAATTTAATTTTAAATTAACTTTAATTAAATTTTATTTAATAAGGTTTTAAGTAATGAAAAACATTTTATATATTATTGTTTTGTCAAAATTTATTTGGTCACAAGAAATGTCATCAATGAAAGCATTAGAAGCCATTTTCCAAACTTCTGCAATTGTTGACTATTTTGATGGGATGTTTACACATCTTGGGATAATTGTAGAAGAAACAGGTGAAAAATTTACTATTCATCATAATGGAGAAAGTATAAAGTTCATTAAAGGGCTGAATAAAAAAAATGTAGATTTTATTGTACCTTTGGGAATACAAAATATTGAGAACATGGTTTCACATGCAAAGAGTGGCACTATCTCTAATCAAGAGTCATGGCAAATTTTATCTGTCCTCTTTACCCCTCTAACAAAAGAGACACTAAAATCACCAGTATTATCTGTTAATTGGAGGAGAAAAATAGCAGGTGTAGAAGATCTTACCCATGTATTGCTTATTAGTCCCAATGGTAAAGAAGCATCTAAGCATACACTTATATACGTAAAAAATCAATGGCTTGTATTAGGTGGACTTCATGGTAATCCACGTCGTACCTATCGAATGAACCCAAACCAAGCTATTTTGTATCAGAAAAAAATTTTTGCAGCCATGCAAAAAGATAGTTTTATTGGTTGGTTTCAGTTTTCTTCATGGTACAAGAAATGGAGAAAAAGCTGTTCGGAAAAACATAAAGTCTAGATTTAGGTATGATAAGAATTATATTGGGAGCGTAGCTCATTGGCTACAATAGCAGTTTTTGCAGTACTTCGGGCAGATGTAAATGCTAGTAAAGAATCAACTGATTAAATATATATTTTGAGTACCCGAAGATACCATTCTCTTGATGGTATGCGAGGCATGTTGATGCTTTTAGGTGTTTACTTTCATTTAGCAATCAATTATGTTGGAGAACCGCCAGGTGGGCATCCATTTTTTGGATTGTTCATGTTCCTATGTCATTATTTTAGGATGCATGCCTTTTTCCTTGTGTCTGGTTTTTTTGGAGCTCTTCTCGTAAATCGAAGGGGGGCAAAAGAAATGATAAAAAACCGGGTTAATAGAGTTCTTTATCCTTTATTAGTGATTTCTTATCCTATCTGGCTCCTCCTTGTATTTAGTGGTGACTTTTCACTAAATCGGCAACAAGGTAACAACATAATTAACTCAATTATTTCAGGATTGTGGGTTTTTGTTGAAACCCCTACTAATTTAATTCCTGAGACCACCATGCATTTATGGTTTTTGAATTTGTTATTCGGGATGTCTTTGTTAGGATATTTTTTCAGTAAGTATTCATTTATTAGTGTTGATATTTTTAAAAACTTTGTTAAGAATATTTTTGAAAAACCCTGGTTGGGTACATTTTCATTTTGTTTTTTTTATGGATTATTACTTGCCATATTAGATATTCAAGAAGCGCAAGGTGAGGAAGGAGTAGGCTGGGCTAGTTGGGTTTGGTTCACTAAACTTAGTGCTATCAAAACTTTTGTTGCATTTGGATTTTTCTATTTAGTAGGATGGCAAATGTATTATTATAGAGAACAATTAAATAGTTTAAGCGTTAAAAAATATTTGAAAATCTTTGTTGTATTCTTTCTTCTCATCTTTCCTGGATTTACAACATTGCTGTTTAAAATAGGAGGTTATAGTCAGTACGAAATATTTAATGAGTTTTGGAGCCAAGAAAAAAGGGAAGTTACGTTTAATGTAGACATGTCTCCTTTTGATTTTACACAGTTTGCGGATAGTTCTAAATTTAAAGGAGTTTATTTAAATGGTAGTTTTAATAGTTGGTGTGGAGAATGTGATAATAAAATGGATGATTTAGATGGTGATAATATTTTTTCAAAAACTATTTTACTCAATCCTGGCTCTCATAACTTTGTATTTTCGGTAAATGGTTGGGATGGTGCTCACAAAGGTGATCAAAGAGGAATAGGAGAAAAGTGGGTGTCGCCAGGTGACAAAGGATTTGAATGTGATAAAGACCCTAATTCTGATAACGATAATTCATACGAAATTAGATTAATAAATGAGGACTTAATCTTAGAACCAATTTGTTGGAAAGAATGTACTGATTGTGATGGAAATTATATTTCTAAAATTGATGTAAATAGACCTTGGCCCCCGTTGCAAAGGATTGTCATTGAAAAAGGTTTTATTTTCGCAATGAACTTTTTAGTCCCCTCTGCAGTTATCTTGATTATGACTTTATTTATTCGATTTTGTAGTCAACCTTCAAAAAGGCTTCGTTACATTAGCGACTCATCGTATTGGGTTTATGTAATCCATTTACCTTTAGTCTTTTTTATTCCTGCCTTTTTTCATCAAAGTGAAATGAACTTATTGATTAAGTATATAATTAATTCTGCAATAGTTACAGCAGCGTGTTATTTATCTTATCACTATTTAGTAAGGAAAACATTTATTGGAAAGTTTCTTAATGGCAGAAAATTTGATTAGATGTAATATGTATATTTGACAAACAAATCTAAAATGAATATCGATAAATGATTTTCAATTAGTTTCACTTCTAAACTGCCATCATCTTATATTTTTTTAATCCTCATTCCCCGCAAAATATTTGAAAAGAAAGTCCATTTCCTTTTTGTGGGATGATAGGTAGATTTAAATATGATATTTAAACTTAAATATATATCTAGTTTAATCTTCTTTTCTATTTTTGTTTCATGCTCTTCTAAAGAGGATTCTTTTTTTAATGAAGATGCATTAATCCTTTCTCATGATGGTATGGAAAGAGAATATCTTTTGTATATTCCTGAGAACTATGATTCCTCTATTTCACATCCAATTGTATTTAACTTTCATGGATTTGGAGGAACTGCTACTGATCATATGTATTCTGCTGACCTAAGATCTATTTCTGACACTGCGGGTTTTATTTTAGTTTATCCACAAGGATTACCTTCAGATGATGGTTCACCGCATTGGAATATTGCAGAGAATGGAGGAGATAATAAAAGTAACTCAGATGATTTTGGTTTCATAGTTTCTCTTATAAATGAATTATCTCTAGAGTATAATATTGATGAAAACAGGATTTATGCATGCGGTTATTCAAATGGAGCAGGGTTTTCATTTTCTGTAGCCTGCCATTTAGATCAATTCGCTGCAATAGCCTCTATTTCTGGGCTAATGTCTGATTGGGCATTGGATAATTGTGACCCTCCTAAACCTGTTGGAACAATGATAATACATGGTACATCAGATGATGCTAGACCTTATTTAGGGTTAGATGATTTTTTACTATCAGTTGACGAGGAGATTCAATTCTGGACAGACTTTAATAATACGGATTCGATTCCACAAATTACCAATTTTAATGATGGAAATTTAATAGAGCATTTCAAATATAGTAACGGTACAAATCGCTCATTAGTTGAACTATATAAGATAAATAATGGATATCATATTTGGTTTAACTTTTCTCATGAAGGTAAAA
>CENJ01174081.1_pt1 | contig 12340 bp, 10 predicted proteins | sample 356161 | NCBI WGS metagenome assembly CENJ01 (sample SAMEA2619531, study PRJEB7988) | marine metagenome | biome: marine biome (ENVO:00000447); feature: surface water layer (ENVO:00002042); material: "saline water (ENVO:00002010), including plankton (ENVO:xxxxxxxx)" | depth 5 m
ACACTCGCAAGCTCTCCTCGGTCCCAAAAGGTTTTTAGGTGACAATGACTATCAAACCATGACATCTACTCGACGAATAAGGGAAGAAGTGCCATGATCGGCAACCTAAAACCATCAAATTAAAATTTTTACATTATACACTTCATGGAAAATGTCATTATATTGGGTACTGGATGCGCTGGATTCACAGCCGGCATCTATGCCGCACGAGCTAATCTCAACCCGCTTATTTTAGAAGGCAAGCAACCTGGCGGACAATTGACCACCACTTCAGAAGTGGAAAATTTTCCAGGCTTTCCGGAAGGGATTGACGGTTATTCCCTAATGGATCATCTCCGAAAACAAGCCTTAAAGTTCGGAGCCCGAGTGGAACATGCATTTGTTGATCGCGTTTCACTTTCCGAATCCGAAAAGAGTCTATTTGCCGGGGAAAAATCATATAGTGCTAAATGCATCATCATTGCCACTGGAGCGGCTCCCCGTTTGTTAGGTGTGCCTGGAGAAAAAGATTTGTTCGGGGGGAAGGGTGTGACCACATGCGCAACTTGTGACGGAGCGTTTTACAGGGGAATGGAAGTGGTGGTGGTCGGTGGAGGAGATTCCGCCTGCGAAGAGGCTCTTTTCTTAACCCGTTTTTGTACCAAAGTAACTTTAATTCATCGACGGGAAGAGTTGAGAGCCTCCAAAATAATGGCAGAAAGAACCCTTGCTCATGAAAAAATCGAGCCTCTTTGGAATTCTGCTGTTGAAGAAATCCTTGCTGGGGATGACGGAAAGGCACGGGCAGTCCGGGTAAGTAATCTTAAAAGCGGTGAAGAGAAAGAGGTTGAGTGTAAGGGGATTTTCATCGCCATTGGGCACCTACCCAACACGCAACCATTTAAAGATGTTTTACCCCTTGATGAAAACGGCTATCTTGTCCCAGAGTCCGGCAGCTCAGTCAAAACCTCCCTCCCCGGGGTTTATGTAGCTGGCGACTGTGCCGATCATGTTTATCGCCAAGCCATCACTGCCGCCGGGATGGGTTGCCAAGCAGCCATAGAAGCCGAACGCTGGTTGGCTGACCAAGAATAACCCTGCATGCCCCAAAACCCTGCCGAAGAAAACCTAGTCTCCCTTCTCAGGGATACCGCTCATAGGGTTCCCGACCGCCCGGCGATCATCGACGCCAAAGATCAAGGCTTTCCTTCGCACAGCTTTGCACAGTTGTATGCCGATACCCAAGCCTGTGCATCCATTCTCTCCTCTCAAGGGCTGGGCAAAGGGGACAAATCCTTACTTTTCGTAAAACCAGGATACGAATTAATAGTCTTGGCCTTTGCACTCATTCATCTTGGTGCCGTTCCAATTATCATTGATCCAGGAATGGGGCTGCAATCGATGTTGGCATGCATTCGTTCGACCCGCCCATCATTCCTCGTAGGAACTCCGCTTGTCTGTGTAGTCAGTAAATTATTCCCCCGATCGTTTAAGACCATTCAAGGAAAGGTTGTGATCGATTCTCGATTTCTCGTTAAAACGCAAAGGGAAAAAGTACCTGCATCGAAGATGCATCCTGCCAAGACTTCCCCTTCAGAACTTGCTGCCATCGTCTTTACTTCTGGGTCTACCGGTAAACCAAAGGGGGTTCGCTACCTTCATTCGACCTTCAATGCTCAAGTAGAGTCACTAAGGGAAAATTTCGGATTGTCAGAAGGTGAATTGGACTTAACCACTTTACCGGTTTTCGCTCTTTTTAATCCCGCTTTGGGAATCACCAGCGTGATCCCGGACATGAATCCGAGAAAGCCAGCCAAAGCTGATCCCGAAAAACTGGTTCGAGCGATTATGGACTTTAAGATTTCTTCGGCATTTGCTTCACCTGTAATTGGCAAAAAGATCGCCAATTGGTGTTTGGAAAAGAACCAAGACCTTCCTTCTCTCAAGAGAATTTTTTTGGCCGGCGCTCCCTCACCACCGAGCCTCATCGAAAAACTTTCCAAGGTCCTGATAAATGGGCAGGTCATTGTTCCCTATGGATCAACCGAGGCTCTTCCAGTCGCTTACTGCAAGAGCCAAGAGGTCAAAACCTGTCGTACGAGCATTGAGTCCGGGGAAGGGTCCTTGTTAGGGAAACCTATACCTGGAATCACCATAAAGATTTTCCCAGCTCGTAATGCTCCCTATCCCAGCAACTCCGATGAATTAAATGTTTTGGACAAGAATGAAGTCGGGGAAATTTGTGTTTCTGGAGCGGTTGTTACAGATGGTTATTACAGGATGCCTGGAGCAACCTTCGATGCGAGGTTTGATTTCGAAGGAAAAGTCTTTCACCGTATGGGTGACTTGGGATACTTTGACCAAGACGACAATCTTCGATTTATGGGGAGAAAAATAGAATGCATACCAACTCCTAATGGCCCCCTTGAAACCGAAAGGTGCGAACCCATCGTTAATGCCTATGACGGGATCTATCGATCCGCTTTGGTTGGGATTGGCCTAGGGGCATTAAGGGAGCCATGCTTGGTGGTTGAGCCTGTCAACAAAAGTTCGACGCGTGCGAATCTTGAAAAAAATATAAGGAAAGACTTAAGAAAAAGAATGCCCGCCTTTGCTGTCGAAAGAATTTTTTGGGAGAACTCCATACCCGTAGACTCTAGGCATAATGCCAAGATTCATCGCTTGGCACTTTCCAGAAAATGGACCCGATTGGTTGCCCAAAAGCCTAAACTCGGATTACCAGGATGAGGGTTCTCGTCACTGGAGGGATGGGGTTTATTGGAAACTCAGTGGTGAACGGTCTTCTAGAAATGGAACATGAGGTTATTGCCATTGGGCGATCCAAAAACCCGCCAAATGCAAAAATGCTCCCTAACCTGCAATACCACAGCATTGACTTGTCCTTGGGGAAAATACCGGATGAAATCATCCGGGGTACTGAATTGGTTTTTCACATTGCCGCAAAAGCCGGAATCGGCGGGAAATATTCCGACTATTATGCAGCCAATTATTTAGCAACCGTTCAACTTCTCGAAACCTGCAAGGCCCAAGGGGTCCCACGGTTCGTTTTCACTAGTTCTCCAAGCGTGGTCTTCTCCAACAATTCCATCTCCAACGGTAACGAACGCCTACCCTACCTCAATCAACCGGATTTTGCCTATGCCCACACCAAAGCTTTGGCCGAAAAACAAGTGCTTCACGCACACCAACCCGCTTCCTTTCAGACCCTAGCCTTGCGCCCACATCTTGTTTGGGGTGTTGGAGACCCCCATCTTTTACCCAGAGTGATCAAGCGGCATAAGGCTGGCAAACTTCGCATTGTCGGTGGGGGCCAAAACATAGTTGACCTCACTCATATCAAAAACGTGACCCATGCTCATATATTGGCGATGAAAAAGATGCTCGCTGATGATCATTTTGGTGGGAATCCTTATTTCATAGGACAAGACGAACCCGTATCGCTCTGGGATTGGGTTAACGAAATTTTTCTCGCATTAAAGCTACCCCCTTTGGGTGCAAAGGTTTCCTTCCGAAAAGCATATTTGGCTGGTAGCCTAATGGAACATATTTGGAAGCTCCCTCTTTTTTCCGGGGATCCTCCGATGACCCGATTCGTTGCCTCTCAACTTGCCCATGATCACTGGTTTTCCAATGAAAGAGCCTTTTCCGACTTGGGTTATTCCCCAATCCTTTCCATGAAAGAAGCCATGAAGGAGACATTGCCTTGGCTCAAAACGCTTTAACCTCGTTGCCTTGCCCGATTATATTCGGATAACAAGCAGGCCAAGCATGCATTGAGATTAAGAGAGCTGGCTTTTCCAAGCATTGGAATTGTGCACCACTTTGAAATTCTTGATTCCCAGAAGGAACCCAGCCCCTCCTTTTCGCTCCCCAAAACAAAAGCAGATCCGCGATCGAAATTCACCTCGTAGATGGAATCGTCTTTTTTGGAGCTAGTCCCAAAAATCGTAAGTTGGCTATCCCTAAGCCAATCAAAGACTTCTTCTTTGGTTCCACCAAAAACCGGCACCTGACCCATCAATCCTCGAGAAGAGCGCACCACATTCGGATTAAAAAAATCAACACAGGCTTCGGATAACAAAATCGCATCGACTCCCAAGGCCTCGGCGGTTCGAAAGATAGCTCCTAGGTTTCCGGGTTTTTCGACTTCATCGAGTACGACAACTAATTCGGGATTCAAGCCTTGGTGGTCCTTTATATCGAGGCTCCATTTTCGAACCACTGCAAGAATGCCATCAGAACTCTTCCTGTAGGACGCTTTACGAAAAGCATCTTCAGCGACACTCTGTACTTTCATCCCTCCTTTCTCCCACTCGCCTAAGAGTTCCGTAGAATAAGTAGTTGGGATCAATTCCTCGCAATAGAAAATCTCCTCCACCTGCTTTCCCGATTTCGTTAGGGTATGTAAGTCATCCAAGCCTTCGACCACAAAGGCTCCCCGCTCTCTTCTTTTACGAGGTGATTCGCGTAATTTAACCAGTTCCTTGATCCTTGGGTTAGCCGGGCTGACAATTTTTTCGGTCACATAATAATAAAAAGAGTTTTGCCACGAAAGCGCGAGCTTGTTACGAGGCAGTTTTGAATATGCAACCACCCAAAGGCTTTAGAGACTCACCATATCCCTATCATCATGAGCTAGAAATACTCATTGAATCCGTTAGCAATTTGGGCATCGGTATAGCCCGAGACAAGGGCTGGGTGATTCAGATTCCCTTTGTTTTGCCTGGCGAAACAATCCGTGCCCGCATCTACAGAAATCATAAAAATTATTCGGATGCCGATTGTCTCGAAGTATTGGAACCTTCCCCTCACAGGGTTCAGCCCAGTTGTGACTTATTTGGTGTTTGCGGCGGTTGCCAATACCAAGCCGTGGACTACCCTACTCAATTGAGCTGGAAACAAAAGCATGTGGAGGAAACCTTCCTGCGTATCGGTGGTATCGAAACGACGGTAAATCCGACTATGGCATCTCCAAAACGCTTTGCATACCGGTCCAAGCTAACCCCGCATTATGAAAAAACCCTCGACACTGAAAATCGAAAAATCGGATTTCTCAGGCACGGTTCTCGGAGGATCTTAGTCGATGTACCGACTTGCCCGATCGCCACAGACCCAATTAATGCAGCCCTACCTGAAGAAAGAGAAATCCTGAGGACTCAGACAATGGGTAAAAAAAAGGGAGGCACTTTATTGCTTCGGGACACCATTGAGGGAGTCATAACAAACCCCAAGGAAACCGTCAGCGAAAGAGTTGGCGATTTGACCTTTCAATTCAAGGCAGGCGAATTTTTTCAGAACAATCCGTTCCTTCTTCTTCAACTTGTTCAATATGTCATTGCAGAGGCAAATTCCGAAGTTTGCCCTGTTCTTGTGGATGCCTACTGCGGAGGCGGTTTATTTGGACTTTCGGCTGCTTCTCAATTTGATCGAGTGATCGGGATCGAAATTAGTCGCGAAGGGTTTGAGGGAGCCCGAACCAATGCTCTACTGAACAAGATCGATAACGCAGAGTTTTTTCTTGGTGATGCCGTTTCCATTTTCAGTGAACTGGGTCAGGAAAATGAGCCTTGTGCGTTAATCATTGATCCCCCACGAAAGGGTTGTGACCCCGACTTTATTGATCAGACACTTGCTTTTCGCCCTCAAAGAATCGTTTATGTTTCTTGCGACCCCGCCACCCAGGCAAGGGATGCAAAGCTTCTTTTGAATGGGGGGTACAGGATCTCGCAAATACAACCCTTTGACCTCTTTCCGCAAACAAGGCACATAGAAAATGTCTTAACTATGGAAATTTAAACTCGTTTTCGGTCTCGCCGCCACTCCAGTGAGGCGAACTCTCCTGCAAATATATTACGTTCGGATAGGAAACTTTCAGGCCATTCAACGGTCTCGGCCTTTTCTTCGACAATGTCCGACAACGCCCCAACCAAATTATTCTTGAATGACTTCGCGTCAAAACTTGGGATTGCACTCACATCAATCGTACCTTGAACCAAAACCGCTTTCTTTGATTTCTTCATCGCAGCACCTGCCAACTTAACCTTTCCATTTTCGGTCATAAGATCTTTTCCAACAGGCTCCTCAAAGCAATCTCCCGGAATTCCATTGGGCTTGCATGCAGGGCAAGGTTGTAACGAGGTCGCAACATCTTGTTTGGCGAGTGCAAGCCCAATTGCCCCATGAATTAATTCGTATAATCTTAGGGAGGGAATGCTGAAGGATGAATGATCCTTGGGTAAGGTGAGACAATAAGTCCAATCTCCTCCATGCCTTACGATTCCCCCACCAGTAGGCCGCCTCATAAGATTGTTGATGGGAAGGCCCGTAACCCTTTCAACCCCTTCCCAGTTTTGACCATAGCCAAAACTGATTTCATCGGATTCCCAGGAGTAAGCCCTGAATGTTGGCAATTGTGCGTGCGAGGAATTTGAAAACATCCACCAATCCGCGCCCATGTTTTCAGGACCTCTCTCGGACAAATCCGGATAGATCAACAGGCTCATTTCGATGAAAACCGGGGAACATATCGGGAAGGATCGTCTGCGTGCTCCCTGTACCACTCATAAAGCGCCGGCGGTATGATAAGGCTTTCGAGTTGTTTTTCCACACTCGGTGGATTGGTCTTCAGCTTACCCAATAGCGGAGAAAGTTCAAAGGTCAGGTGGGCCGGGCGGCCCCCCACCCTCTCTTCTTCTTTTTTCAATGAACCTTTTTTGATTCCTCTTGGATCAATGCCGAATCTTTCAAGGATACGGACTCCTAGTTCAAAACGAGAGATTTCTTCGTCTCCAGCCCAATGGAAAAGGCCATTAAGGTTTGGGCGCTCCAACAATTCGACGATCGCAGAAGCGACATTTTCCGTAGAACAAGGCTGACGTACTTCATCTTCAAATAGGACCATTGGCTCCTCTTTCGCCAAGGCATGAAGTATCTTTTCATGTTGGCTTCTCATTCCCCCAGGACTGTTTCCGTTGAGTAAGGTTATTCTTAAAACGACTAAGTTTTCATCGGTTACCGACAGGATTGATTTTTCCGCTTCGAGTTTTTGTCGCCCATATTCGCTCAAAGGGTTCGGCTGGTCGGTCGAACGATAGGGTGAAGATGAGCCATCAAAAACCATATCGGTTGAGATATGGAGAAAGCGGGCTCCCAAGTGGGAGGCTACCTCCGCGAGGTGGCGAGGTCCTTCTACATTAACTAGATGGGCTGCAGCGGGGTTTTGGTTCACCTGATCGGGGGAAGAAACTGCGGCACAATTAACGATCGCATCAGGCCATAAGTCGAACATTTCTCTGGTAACCTGTTGGTGGTTTTCGATCAGTAAACTTTGGGAATCGTTGGATGAATCGACTTTCTTCGCCCCATTCCGGGAAAAACAATGGTATGCATACCCTCTTCTTGCAAGCTCCGCCTCCACTGCGGAACCCAACAAACCTGATGATCCAAATAACACCACTTTCATATCCTAAGCATAAATGCCTTTGAGCTTGGTACAACCAGAGAGTTCTTTGAATCCTTTTCCTTGAATCTTGGACCAAACTCAAATAAAATTGAGTTTTAATGAATTTATCCCAACTTGCGAATTCTCGCATACTCGAACAACCCACCTACCTGCCCGGAAAACCCATTGAGGAAGTAGCCGCGGAATTTGGTTTAGAGCCCAGTGAAATTTGCAAGCTCGCTTCCAATGAAAATCCTTGGGGTGCTTCCCCCAAAGCCATTCAGGCAGGCACGGCAGCTCTTACGAAAATAAATTTGTATCCGGAAGGCAGTGGCCATGTCCTGCGCAATGCATTGGCCGACTATCATCAATTGCAAGCCGATCAGTTTATTCTCGGTAATGGTTCCAATGAAATTATCGAGCTTTTGGGTCATGTGTTTCTACAGCCTGACGATGAAGTCATATTTGGCGAACATGCATTCGTGGTTTATAAGCTGGTTACCCTTCTGATGGGATCAAAAGCTATCCCAGTCGAAATGCCTGACTTGACTCATGACTTGAACAAGATGCGGAATGCCATCACCGAACGAACCAAACTCGTCTTTCTCCCTAGCCCCAATAACCCAACAGGTACCGCAAATACCAATGATCAAATTTGCACATTCGTAAGATCTTTGCCTGAACATGTAATATTCTGCATGGATGAAGCTTATGCTGAATACCTTGAATCTCCTCCAAACCTCAAGCCTCTGATTGAGGAAGGAAGAAAAATTTTAGCCATGCGTACTTTTTCCAAAATCCATGGATTGGCTGGCCTGAGGATTGGCTATGGTTACGGATCCGCGGAAATGATCTCTCTTTTGCAACAAGCTAGACAGCCATTCAATGCAAACTCCGTCGCTCAAGCATGTGCACTTGCAGCCCTTGAGGATCATAGTTGGGTTCGTCAATGCAGGAAACGAAACTTGGACGGGCTTGAGCAACTTCGCTTGGGTTGTCAACGCCTCGACCTTCAGTTCGTTCCTAGCCAAGCCAATTTTCTTCTCATTAAGGTGGGAGACGGCAAAAGAATCTTCAAGGAATTGCAATCTCGTGGAATCATCACAAGGCCCATGAGCGGCGGGTTGGAAGAATACCTTCGAATATCCGTTGGCACCGAACATGAGAACGAACAGGTGCTTCAGGCGCTGGAGGAAGTTCTGTCCATCGCTGGAGTAAAGACATGAACGAAATTTATTCCTTGGTTCAATCAAAGTTCGGCCTTTTCGTTCTTTGGTCAGTGGTTGGCCTCTGGACCTTCTATGTTTCTCTTTATCGAGCCTTCGTTGACCGAATAAGAGCTGGCACTACACCTTCTCCAAACGATCCCAGACCAGCCAGCAAATTGGTTGTCCATTTATTGAAAGCCCCCAACCAAGACCGCCCTTTTCATGTCGAAGCCGCCTTGCTTTCCTCTCTGCAGATCCTTGTCGGAGTCTTGTTTTTCATTGAAACACAAGTTTTTGAGCCCGGAGTCTTTGGGCTCATCGGAGGCTTTCTTCTTTCATTCCTTGCGGAAAGAATGACTGCAGGCTTATTGCCCAGAGTTTTGGTCTCCACAGAATGGGTCTCGCTGCAATTGTCCATTGGTTATCCCTTTATGCTCTTTGTCCGTATTCTGTCCTTCCCTCTGTCTTCAGGCTTAGGTGCTATGGAAAGACTGTTGTTTTCAAAAAGCCAAAATGAAAACCGCAAGAGCGAAGATGAAAGCGAAGTCGCCGGTCATATTAGAATCCTGGGTCGTGAGGGTTCTAATTTAGAGCCTGAAATTTTTGAGATTATGGGCAATGCCCTTGAGATGAGCCATCTGCATGTAAAGGATGTGATGGTTCCGCGCAACCAAGTGCAAATTCTGGATCATGATGATTCGGTGGAGAAGAACTTGGAAATCGCTCGTACCTGCGGACATACGCGTTTGCCTCTTTGTGCCGGTGATTTGGATCACTGCCTTGGTATTATTCATGTCAAATACGCCTTTAAGAAATTGGGCGAGCAGAGTGAAATCGATTTACAGGCAATTACCAGAGCTCCAGTTTTACTTGCCAGCGAAGAATCTCTTCCGTCAGCACTCAAAAAGATGATGAAGTGGAAAGTACATATGGCTTTGGTGGGAGACGAGTTCGGAGGGATAGACGGGGTCATAACTTTGGAAAATATCCTCGAAGAAGTGGTGGGTGAAATTCAAGATGAATTTGATGTCGAAGAGCTTTCGGTGATTCGTCTAGGGGACGGAAAGTGGAAAATTTCGGGTCTTACGCCCGTTCATGACCTGCCCGAAGAACTGGGGCTAGGTGAACAGGATGAAGAGCTGGCAACTTTCGGTGGCTTAATCACTCGAGAGTTAGGCAAAATCCCCAAACGCAATGAAACGATCCGTTTCGAGTCTTTTGACGCCAAGATTCTAAATGCAGACGAAACCAGAGTGCTTGATGCGGAAGTGAGCCTTCTGCCCGCCAAAAAAAGCGAAGAATGATCGATCAGTCTCTCGGAAAAAGAATGGTTTTCTGGCCCAACTTTTTCCCCTGAAGTCGGTCGTCCCAATCCAATTCCTGTTTCCAGGCAAGGCATGCCGGCAAACCCAATCGTTCGTTTATTCTGAGGTGAACTTCTGGCATAATCGGTGCAAGAAAGACATTCCCCAGACGAAGTGCTTCCACCATGGATGCCAAACTCGTATAAAGAAATTCCTGATCTTCAGGCTTTGCGGATTTTGCCAACTTCCAAGGAGATCTTTCATCCGCGTATTTGTTAATGGATCGAAAAAAACCAAACACCTGGTCGAGTGCCTGATTAAACCGGTAACTTGAAAAATCATTCAGTACGCGACTTTTGGTCTCCTCCCAAAGTTGGCAAATTTTTTCTTCGGGCTCACCCCTTACCTTTATTTCGGGAACCAAACCATCGCAATACCCCGCAACCATATGCAATAAGCGGCTCAATAAGTTGCCAAGATCATTTCCCAAATCAGCCCGATACCTCGATTCGAACCGCTCCAGTGAAAACTCCGCATCCCTTCCCACGGTCATTTCCCGCATAACAAAATAGCGAAAGGCGTCTGCCCCATACTGATCGACCAGTTGCAGGGGATCCACAGTTTCTCCCGTGCTTTTGGACATCTTTGCTCCTGAACTTGTCCACCAACCGTGTGCCAAGATTTGCTTGGGTAAAGATAAATTGGAAGCCTTAAGCATGATTGGCCAATAAACCGCATGTGGGGGTGCGAGAATGTCCTTGCCGATCACATGGAGATCCGCAGGCCAAAACTTCTCAAACTTATTTTCTTGGCCATAGCCCGCTGCAGTCACATAATTTACCAAAGCATCAAACCAAACATAAGTTACAAATTCCGAATCAAAAGGCAGTGGGATACCCCAGGACAAGCGCTCCTTGGGCCTCGAAATGCAAAGGTCATTAAGGGGCTCTTTAAGGAATTCAAGAACTTGATTCTGTCTGTAATCGGGGGATACGAAGGTTGGGTTTTCACGGATATGTTCAATCAACCAGTCTTGGTACTTCCCTAATTTGAAAAAGTAATTTTTTTCTGTTATTTCAGAGACTTCTCCATAAATTTCAGGCCATTCCCCGTCCACCTTATCCTTTTCCTGGAGAAATTGCTCGGCTCGGGTTGAATAAAAGCCCTTGTATTCTGCCTGATAAATTTCACCACGCTCATGCAAATCCGACAATATTTTCGAGACTACTTTCTTGTGTCGCTCTTCCGTGGTTCGAATGTAGTCGTCTGCTTTTACATTCAAGCTCTTTAGCAAAGCCTTGAACTCTTCGGCAATCCCGTCACAGCGCTTCTGCGGACTGATGCCTTCCCGGTCCGCACCTTGCTGAACCTTTTGCCCATGTTCGTCCAATCCGGTTACGAAACGAACCTCATGTCCTAGAAGTTTTTGCATTCTGGCAATAACATCAGCGAGTATTTTCTCGTATGCATGACCCAGGTGGGGTGAACCGTTGGCATAGTCAATTGCCGTTGTAAGATAAAATGGCTTCATAAATAAAAGGCCATTTCTAAACCAATCTCATTCAAACTGCCATCTCAATTCATAGTTACCGTTTACGTGGTTGACGTATGGGCGGTGCTTTTTTGTATTTAGGATAACTTACGATGTTTCGTAACTTACTTAGAGGATGCTTCACCATCATTCTCCTAACCCTAAAGGTTTCATCTTACGCATTGGCGTCATTTTACAATTTGCCGAATGAGCGAAAACAATCAACCCGATCCAGAATTGCTTCAAGTTGAAGGGATTTTGGATCTTACCGACAATAAATCCGGAGTCCTTTTGGATCCGTCTCGTGGAGGGAAAACCACTCCTCACGATCCGTTCGTACCCAGAGAATTGATTCGTCGTTTTAAACTCAAGAAAGGTTCCATCATTGTTGCAGATGCTGTACCTGACAAGGCAAGGCCCAATCCCAAGATACGCTTCATCCATACAGTGGACGGATTATCGCTCAACGAACGCAAAAAGTTATTTAGGTTCGATCAATTGACTACCATACAACCGAAAGACAAATTAACCCTTGAGGCCGATGACCACCGGATGACCACTCGGGTGCTTGATCTTTTTTGTCCTATTGGCAAGGGGCAGCGAGCCTTAATTGTCGCACCACCGAGAGCCGGAAAAACTACGATTCTTCATGATGTGGCAAAGGGTGTTGAGCAAAATCACCCGGAGTGCCATCTTATGGTTCTGCTTATTGACGAGCGTCCGGAAGAAGTAACCGATTTTAAAAGAACCGTGCCGGCTGAAATTTACGCATCCTCCAACGATGAGGAGGTAAAGAGCCATCTGCGCATCGCCGAGCTTGCTATAGAGAGAGCTAAGCGACTCGTTGAAGCAAAAA
>CENJ01033061.1_pt1 | contig 12330 bp, 11 predicted proteins | sample 356161 | NCBI WGS metagenome assembly CENJ01 (sample SAMEA2619531, study PRJEB7988) | marine metagenome | biome: marine biome (ENVO:00000447); feature: surface water layer (ENVO:00002042); material: "saline water (ENVO:00002010), including plankton (ENVO:xxxxxxxx)" | depth 5 m
CAGGTGCGGGCCAGCGGCACGGTTTGTGGCAATATCGCCAACGGATCGCCGATTGGTGATCTGCCGCCGATGCTGATTGCGCTGGCTGCGGAAATTGAATTTGTCGGCCCGGCCTCGAACCGGCGCCTGCCGCTTGACGCCTTCTTCATCGATTATGGCCGGCAGGACCGCGAGACGGATGAATTCGTCTCGGCCATCCTGGTGCCGGCGACACCGACGCCGCTGTTCCGCGCCTACAAGATTTCGAAACGGTTTGATCAGGATATCTCGGCCGTTCTCGGCGCCTTCAACCTGACCGTATCGGGGCGGCGCATCACCTCGGCGCGGCTTGCCTTTGGCGGCATGGCGGCAACGCCGAAACGCGCCGCGGCGGCTGAGGCGGCGCTGACCGGCGCGCCGCTTGAGCTGGCCTCATTCGAGGCGGCGGCGGCGGCATTGGCGGCGGATTTCACGCCGATCACCGACATGCGTGCCTCGGCTGACTATCGGCTTCAGGTGGCGGCCAACCTGCTGTTGAAATATGGGCTTGATGTCACCGGCGCGCCGGTGCCGCGCCTGACCGGCGCCGGACTGTCGGTTGATGATCTGCGCACCGCCGCACCGGGGGCAGGTTGATGGCCGGCAAGGGCATTGCCGGTGATATCCGGACGGCGCGTGAACATGACAGCGCCCACAAGCATGTGTCGGGACATGCTGTCTATGTCGATGATATCCGCGTTTCCGATGACACGCTGGTGGTGCTGATCGGGCAGAGCCCGCATGCCCATGCGCGAATCACCGGCATGGATTTGTCGGCGGTCGCGGCGGCGGATGGTGTGGCAGCGGTGCTGACACATGCCGATATCCCGGGGCGCAATGACTGCAGCCCGGTCCATGGTGATGATCCGATCCTTGCCGCGGATGTCGTCAGCTATGTCGGGCAGGCGGTATTCGCCATTGTCGCCGAAAATATGCGGGCGGCGCGCGATGCAATGAAGCTTGCGAAAGTCGATTATGACGAGCTTCCGGCGGTGCTGACCATCGAGGATGCCATGCGTGCCGGGTCCTGGCTTGGCCCTTCGGTGACGATGGAATCCGGCAATCCTGACAGCGCTCTTGCCGGTGCGCCGCAGCACCTGTCCGGCCGGATCGAGATTGGCGGGCAGGAGCATTTCTATCTTGAAGGTCAGGCGGCGCTGGCGATCCCGGGCGAGGATGGCGACATGACGCTGCATTGCTCGACCCAGCACCCCTCGGAAATCCAGCACAAGGTTGCCGAGTGTCTTGGCGTCCCGAACCATGCGGTGACGGTCGAGACGCGGCGTATGGGCGGGGCCTTTGGCGGCAAGGAAAGCCAGGGCAATCTGCCGGCGCTGCTGGCGGCGCTGGCGGTATGGCGGACCGGCAGGCCGGCAAAGACTGTCTATGACCGGGATGATGATTTCATGCTGACCGGCAAGCGGCATGATTTCCGGATTGATTATGATGTTGGGTTCGATGCCGAGGGCCGGATCCAGGCGGTGCTGTTCGAGCAGGCGATGCGCTGCGGCATGTCGTGGGACCTGTCCGAGGCGATCGCGGCGCGCGCCATGTGCCATGCCGACAATGCCTATCACATTCCACATATGCGGGTGATCTCGCATCGCTGCCGCACGAACACGCAGTCGAACACCGCCTTCCGCGGCTTTGGTGGGCCGCAGGGGATGGTCGGGATCGAACGCGTGATCGACCAGGTGGCGCATCATCTTGGGCTTGATCCGCTGGTTGTTCGCCAGCGCAATTTCTACCCGCATAAATTCAGCGCCAACGGTGCCAAGGGGCGCACCCCCTACGGCCAGACTGTCGAGGATTGCATCCTTCAGGATATCGTGCCGCGGCTGGCCACCGATGCCGACTATGCCGCGCGGCGTGCCGAGATTGAGGCCTTCAACCGAACTGGCGGGATGATCCGGCGCGGCATCGCGCTGACGCCGGTGAAGTTCGGGATTTCCTTCAACACGACTTTCCTGAACCAGGCCGGGGCGCTGGTCCATGTCTATAGCGACGGGTCGGTGCATCTCAATCATGGTGGCACCGAGATGGGCCAGGGGCTGAACACCAAGGTTGCGCAGATCGTGGCGCATGAATTCCAGATCGATTTCGGATCGGTGAAGATCACCGCCACCAATACCGGCAAGGTTCCCAACACCTCGGCCACGGCGGCGTCATCGGGAACCGACATGAACGGCATGGCGGCGCAGGCGGCGGCGCGCACCATCAAGACGCGGATGCGTGATTTTCTGGCAGAACAGCATCAATGCATGCCGGATTCGGTGACCTTCGCCAATGGCGAGGTGCGTGCCGGTGCCGCGCAGATGCCCTTTGCCGAGGCGGTGAAGGCCTGTTATCTGGGCCGGGTTTCGTTGTCAGCGACAGGTTTCTACGCAACGCCGAAAATCCATTGGGACAAGACGCGAAGCCGCGGTCGCCCTTTCTATTATTACGCCTATGGCGCGGCGGTGACCGAAGTGGCGACCGACCTTCTGACCGGCGAGAACCGCATCCTTCGCACCGATATCCTGCATGATGTGGGGCGCTCGCTGAACCAGGCCATCGATATCGGCCAGATCGAGGGTGGTTTTGTCCAGGGGGCCGGCTGGCTGACAACCGAGGAGCTTGTCTGGGATGAAACCGGGCGGCTTCGCACCCACGCGCCCTCAACCTACAAGATCCCGGCCTGCGCCGACCGCCCGCCTGTCTTCAATGTGGCGCTGTTCGATGATGGCGAGAATATCGAGGACACAATCCACAAATCCAAAGCTGTCGGCGAGCCGCCATTGATGCTGGCCATTTCGGTCCTGATGGCGCTGTCGCACGCGCTGGAATCGGTCGGGGATGACTATCCGATGCTGGACGCGCCGGCCACGCCGGAACGGCTCTGCCTTGCGGCGCGTCGGCTTGGCGGCCCGGGGATCGCCCTTGCCGGGATCATGCGCGGGGACAGGTGATGCAAAGCTGGATTGACGAGGCCCGCGACAGGATCGCGCGCGATGGCGCTGTCGTGCGCGCCAGCCTTGTCGGCGTCCGCGGGTCGGCCCCGCGCGAGGCCGGGGCGATGATGCTGATCAGCGCCGCCGACATCTGGCAGACAATTGGCGGCGGGTCGCTGGAGTTCGAGGTGATGGCAAAGGCGCGTGCCATGCTGGTCGCGCCGCCGACACCCTGGGCGCGGCAGGTCATCAGTGCGGCGCTTGGCCCCGATATGGGGCAATGCTGCGGCGGCCATGTGCGGATTTTGCTTGAATATTTTGGTGCCGATGAGGCGGCAGAGCTGGCGGCGCTTCAAGGCTGTCGGCGGATTGCGCACCCGCTTGCCGGCATCGCGCCACCTGTCGATGCCGGTGATGCCGAAATCGGGCCGGATAAGGCCGGGTCGATGTTCATCGCGCCGGTGGCACAGCCGGGACGGCCGTTGTTCCTCTATGGTGCCGGGCATATCGGGCGGGCGCTGGCACCGCATCTGGCGGCGCTGCAGCTTGACCTGCATTGGGTTGATATCGAGGATGCGCGATTCCCGGCCGGGATTCCCGATGGTATGACCAAGGTGATCGCCTCCGACCCGACGGTGATTGCGGCGCATGCGCCGGTCGATGCCATCCATCTTGTGATCACGCATAATCATGCGCTTGACGAGGCGCTGTGTCATCGCATCCTGTCCGGGCCGGGCTTTGCGCGGCTTGGGTTGATCGGTTCGGCGACAAAGGCGGCGCGGTTCCGCTCGCGCCTGGCAAAGGCTGGCATTGCGCCACTGGCGCTGGACAGGCTTGTCTGTCCGGTCGGCCTGCCGGAGATCACCGGCAAGCACCCGGCGCGGGTGGCGCTGTCGATTGCCGCCGGTGTCGCCATCTGGCAGCAGGAATTGGACGAAAGCCACTGACGCTGGCACACTGCCCCGAAGCGCGGAAGGCTGGAAATGGAATACTGGAAGATCGATGCTTGATTATCTGTGGATGTGGTCCGAATTTATGGTGCGCTGGCTGCATGTGGTGGCCGGCATCGCCTGGATCGGGTCGTCCTTCTATTTCATCGCGCTGGACCTCAGCCTGAAGCCCGGCAAGCAGCTTCCCGACGAGGCGCATGGCCAAGCCTGGCAGGTGCATGGTGGCGGCTTTTACAATATGGTCAAATATCTTGTCGCGCCGGCGCGGATGCCGGATGATCTGACCTGGTTCAAATGGGAGGCCTACACCACCTGGCTGTCGGGGTTCGCGCTGCTGACCATCATCTATTATGCCGGTGCCGGCCTGTATATGATCGATGTCGAGATTCTCGATCTCGAGCCCTGGCAGGCCATCGGCCTCAGCATCGGCGGCATCATCACCAGCTGGGTTGCCTATGACGCCATGTGCCGAAGCCCGCTTGGCCGCGATGACAGGTTGCTGGCGCTGGCCGGTTTCGTCTTCATCGTCGCGCTTGCCTGGCTCTATACCGAGATGTTCTCGGCGCGCGGTGCCTTTGTGCAGATCGGGGTCAGCATCGGCACCATCATGGTGGCGAATGTCGCCATGGTGATCATCCCCGGGCAGAAAAAAGTCGTCGCGGCGCTGGTTGCCGGTGACACGCCCGACCCGGTTTTCGGGCGGCGTGGCAAACAGCGTTCGCTGCACAATAATTATCTGACCCTGCCGGTGATCTTCGTGATGATCGGTGGCCATTACCCGGCTGTTTTCGCAACCGACTATTCATGGGTGATCCTGGCGCTGGTGCTGGTGATGGGGGCGGTGATCCGGCATTTCTTCAACACCAAGCACAAGGGTGACCCGGCGCCATGGTGGACCTGGGCTGTTGCGGCGGCGCTGCTGGTGGCGGCGATCCTGCTGTCACAGGCAGGCGCGCCAGAATATGATGAAAGCGCCTATGCCGAACAGGGCTATGGCGAGGGCGCCGAGTTGCATCTGGCGGCCATCGAGCTTGTCACCGAACGCTGTGCCATCTGTCATGCGGCGGTGCCGCAATGGGACGGTATGGGGTTTCCGCCAAAAGGCGTGATGCTGGAAACCGAGGCCGACATTCTGGCGCAGGTCGATGCCATCTACTGGCAGGTCGCCGCCTCGCACGCCATGCCGCCAGGCAATGTAATCTGGGTCGAGCCGGAAGAGCGGGCGATGCTGGCGAAATGGCGGCAGATGCTGAAAAGCGGCGTGCCCATGGCAGGAGATGCCGGATGAGCTATCCGCGTGACATGATTGGCTATGGCGCCGCGCCGCCGCATTCGCGCTGGCCGGACAAGGCGCGAATCGCCGTGCAGTTCGTGCTGAATTATGAAGAAGGTGCGGAGAACAGCATTCTTCATGGCGATCCCGCCTCGGAGATTTTCCTGTCCGAGATCATCGGCGCGGCGCCGTTCGAGGGCGCCCGGCACATGTCGATGGAATCGATCTATGAATATGGCTCGCGGGCCGGTGTCTGGCGGCTTCTCGACCTGTTTCGTGATCGCGGCGTGCCGCTGACGCTGTTCGCTGTCGCGATGGCGATGGAGCGTCATCCGGTGGTGATCGAGCGGGCGCTGGCGGATGGTCACGAGATTGCCTCGCATGGCTATCGCTGGATCAATTATCACGGCATGTCCGAATCCGAGGAGCGCGAGCATCTCGAACGCGCGATCGAGATACATACCCGCCTCTGCGGCGAGCGGCCGCTTGGCTGGTATACCGGGCGGACCTCGGCACATACCCGCAACCTTGTCGCCGCCGAGGGTGGGTTCCTCTATGACGCCGATGATTATTCCGACGATCTGCCATTCTGGAGCACGCAGACCGAAACCCCGCATCTGATCGTTCCCTACACGCTCGACACCAATGACATGCGTTTTGCGACGGCGCAGGGATTCCATACCGGCGATCAATTCGCCGCCTATCTGATCGATGCTTTCGACACACTCTATACCGAGGGTGCGCGCGCCCCGAAAATGATGTCGGTCGGCCTGCATTGCCGGCTGATCGGGCGGCCGGCGCGGATTGCCGGGCTGGTGAAATTCCTCGACCATATCCAGCGCCATGACCATGTCTGGCTGGCGCGGCGGGTCGATATCGCACGGCACTGGCGGGCGACGCACCCTTATGATGGGCCATCTGATGGACCATCTGGCGGGAGGGCATCATGACCGCGCCGCGCCGGCTGCCAATCGAACCGCTGAGTGTGGCGGCCTTTGCCCCCTTCGGCGAGGTGATCCAGACCGACGGGGCGGAGCGGATCATGATCAATGAAGGCACGACAACGCGGTTTCATGACCTTGCCGATGTCGATGTGGAGTCTGATGTCGGGGCTGGTAACGGGCGGGCGATCCTGTCGATCTTTCGCGGCACCCGCCGGCCCGACCCGATCGCCATCAGAATGATGGAACGCCATCCGCTCGGCTCGCAGGCTTTCATGCCGCTGGCGGCGCATGACTGGCTGGTGGTGGTGGCGCCGACAAATGCCGATGACAGCGCGCCGGATTTTGACGCGCTGCGCTGCTTTCGCGCGGCCGGGTCTGTCGGCGTCAACTATGCCCGCAATGTCTGGCATCATCCGCTTCTGGTGCTACAAGCGGAGCAGGATTTCCTGATCATCGATCGCGCCGGCCCGGACGGTGAGGACAAGGCGGCCAACCTGCAGGAATATTGGCTCGACGTACCGGTGGCTTTGATCGTGGCAGCGTAGGGCTCTTCCTTCGAGGGGTGATCACAGGCAGTCTCGCCAAAGACTGTTTGTTGCAATTGCGACTCATTATCATTATCATAACACTGTTATCATAATATCATGATCCTATGAGACTGACGCGGTTTCTCCGCCCGGTGCTGTCATGGCGTCAGACATGATCAACCCGTACTGAAAAGGAGTCCGCCATGACCATCCGGCCATTCCCCTCCGGCCTTGGCCGCACCGTGCTTGCCGCCATGAGTTTCGGCCTTGTCGCCACCGCTGCATTGGCAAATGACTGCACGGTGACCTATAGCGATTTCGAGGACAACATCCCGCATGTCGATCTGATGACCTGCCCCAACAACAAGCCTGACGAGGATACCGGTTTCTGCCGCCTTGCCTTCAATGGCAAATCGGCGACGATCTTCGTCTTCCATTACGGCGAGGATGATTCCTGCCTCGCCGATGTAAAGGTGATGCCGGTCCGGCATTTCCTGACGAGATAGGCCCTGACGAGATAGTCGTCGTACAGAACCGGTTTGACACATGCTGACAAATGGCCCCACCCCTTTGTCGCTGGCAGTGGCGTGTTGTGGCCGATGTCGATATGATGGCGCGGCGCCGAACCAACATTAATGCGATCCGTCGGCAACTGAAAATTAATCTATATCTGGCAATATGTTCATGATTTGTTCTAATCAGAGAGGGTATCATGAACAGACGAACGGGGCTGCGGCCAGTGACATCGGGTGAACGGTTCCTCGGCATCTGGCTGCTGATCATCTCGGCAATATTTTTCAGTACGGCCGGGGTCTTCACCAAGGGCGTGTCCGCCGATGCCTGGACGATCATTTTCTGGCGCGGCATTTTCGCGGTGGCCTGTGGCCTTCTCTATCTCGTAGTGATTGGACGCCTGTGGGATGAAATACGGCGTTTCAGGGGTTCCGCAATCGCCCTTTCACTCATCTATGCGTCTGGCACTGCCGCCTTCATTCCGGCCTTCAAGCTTACCTCGATCGCCAATGTGGCGCTGATCTGGTCAGCGGCACCGGTTCTGGCGGGATCACTCGGCTGGTGGGTGTTCGGTCAGCGGGTCAGTTTGGGCTTTATGCTGGCCTGTGTGGCGGTTCTTGGCGGCACCTTTGTCATTGTCTTCGGGTCCTTTGGCGGCGCTGGGCTCGTCGGTGACCTGCTGGCACTCTGGATGACTTTGATGATGGTGCTGATCATGATGATCTATCGTCGTTTCCCCAACACACCGGCGACCCTGCCAACCGTTGGGGCCTCCCTGCTTTTGTTGCCAGCATCGCTATATTTCAGTGAGCCTCTCGCCGCCGCACCCGGTGAGATTGGATTGATGGCGCTGTTTGGCGTCACCTTGGTGATTGCCTCCATCACACTGGCGCAGGGTTCAAAATTTCTGACTCCGGGTGAAACAGCGCTGCTCAGCGTCAGTGAGACGCCCTGGGCCATTCTGCTTGCCATCCTGTTTCTGGCCGAATGGCCGTCGATGCAGACGGTGATCGGTGGCACGATCATCCTGTCGGCGGTGCTGTGGTATCAGGTGATGGCGTTGCGCAGGAGCGCGTGAGCCTGGCCAATAGTCTGGCCAATAGTCTGGCCAATAGTCTGGCCTAGCCGGCGAGGCCGGCGCGCTGCATCAGATCATGCGACATGGCGGCGTGGCGGGACAGCAGCCTGTCCATCTCCATCGTCGCCAGCTGTCCCTCGGCCACCACGACACGGCCATTGATGATGGTGTAGCCTGCCTTGACCGGCCCGCAGAAGACAAGGCTTGCCAGCGGGTCCCAGTCGCTGCCGGCGAAATCAATGCTGCGCCTGTCGAAGGCGGCGATGTCGGCGGCGCAGCCCGGTGCCAGCATGCCGATGTCATCACGCCCCAGCACGCCGGCCCCGCCGCGTGTCGCCACGGCCAGCGATTCGCGCGCCGTCATCGCATCGCCGCCCTGATTGACGCGCTGCAGCAGCATCGCCTGGCGCGCCTCGTTCAGCATATGCCCGCTGTCATTCGAGGCCGACCCGTCGACCCCCAGCCCGATTTTCATGCCCGAATCAAGCATCCGCCGCACCGGCGCGATGCCGCTGGCAAGCCGCATGTTGGAACAGGGGCAATGCGCGACGCCGGTTCCGGTGCGGGCGAACAAATCGATCTCGCCATCATCAAGCTGCACGCAGTGGGCGTGCCACACATCGCTGCCGGTCCAGCCAACCGCCTCGATATATTCGCCGGGGCGCATGCCGAAATGCGCCAGGCTGTATTCGATATCCTCGACATTCTCGGCCAGATGCGTATGCAGCCCGACGCCAAGTTCGCGCGCCATGCTGGCGGTCTCGCGCATCAGATCCATCGACACCGAAAAGGGCGAGCAGGGCGCCAGCCCGACGCGCTGCATGGCATGGCGCGCCGGATCGTTGAATTGTTCAACCACACGCTGGCAGTCGGCAAGGATGTCATCCTCGGGCCAGCACAGAATGTCGGGCGGCAGGCCGCCGCCGGACTCGCCAATGCTCATCGACCCGCGGGTGCCGTGAAAGCGCATGCCGAGATCGGCCGCCGCGGCCAGCGAATCATCAAGCCGCGCATCGTTCGGATAGAGATAGAGATGGTCCGATGAGGTGGTGCAGCCGCTCAGCGCCAGCTCGGCCAGCCCCAATGCGGTCGACCAGTAGATATGTTCCGGCCCGATATGCGACCAGATCGGATACAGCGTCTGCAGCCAGCCGAACAGTGGCGCATCCTGTGCCGCCGGGACCGCCCGCGTCAGGTTCTGGAACAGATGGTGATGCGTGTTCACCATGCCGGGAATGACGACATGGCCTGTCATGTCGATCACCGTTTCGGCGGTTTCGGGCAGCGTGTCGCCCGGCCCGACGATTTCGATGACGCCATTGCGGGCGAACAGGCCGCCACCGTGGATCTCTGCCCCGACATTGTCGCCGGCGCGCGTCCCTTCGGATGCTGCGGCATCGGCAGGATTCATCGTGCAGAGCAGGTCGGCATTGCGGATCAACAGGGTGCTATCTGTCATGTTGGTCTCTTGTCATCTGCCGGTCCTGTCGCCCCAATCTGATCATGCTCCATTCCAGTCACGGCCCATTCCAGTCATGCCAGAAGCGAGGCAATCGTGCTGTCGGTTACCAGTTCGCAATAGGCATCAAGTGACAATGTGCCATCTTCGCGGAACCAGGTGTAGGTCCAGTTCAGCGTGCCGAACAACATCATCGCACGCGGACCGTCAAGTGGCGTTGTGCGGCCGGCCGCCGCCGCCGCCGCCGACAGCGCGACATCGAACCGGGCCATGATCCGGCGTTCGGCGGCGCGCAACTCCGCCTGCTGGTCGGCCGGAAGCACCGGCAATTCGAAGGTCAGAAGCTTGTGCGTGTTGCCAGCCTCGCGATATTGCCGCAACAGCGCCCGGATCAGGTCGCGAAGATGATCGCGGGCAGTCCCTGGCGTCGCAGCGTCGATTTCGACCATTTTTTCAAGGTCGCCGAGATAGGCCTGCAGAATATCGAACAGCATCGCTTCCTTGCTGTCGAAATAGTGATAGAGAAGCGCCTTCGACACACCACAGGCGGTGGCAAGCTCGGCCATCGAGGTGCGGCTGAAACCGTCCCGCGCGAACAGCCCGGCCGCGGTGTCGCGGATATGTTCCAGCTTGGTGTCATAGCTGACGGCCCGGCGTCGCGGCATCGCCCCGGTGCCCCTCAGTCGCCGCGGCGGTCGATGATGCGGACCGCCTTGCCGGCAGACCTGTCAACGGCGCCGACCGGGGTGACATCGATCACTGCCGAAATGCCGACATTCTGCTTGATGTTATCGCCAAGCGTCGCGGCCAGCGCGGCGCGCCGATCCTCACCCTCATGTCCTGGCGCCGCCTCGACGCGGACCGTCATCGCGTCCAGCGGGCCATCCTTCCACAGCTCGATCTGGTAATGCGGGCTGATGCCGTCGATCTGCACGATATGTTCCTCGATCTGGCTTGGGAAGACATTGACGCCGCGAAGGATGATCAGATCGTCACTGCGGCCTGTTATCTTGTCCATCCGCCGCATCGTCCGCGCACCACCTGCCCGGAGCCTTGTCAGATCGCGCGTGCGGTAGCGGATGATCGGCAGCGCCTCCTTGGTCAGCGAGGTGAAGACAAGCTCGCCTGTCTCGCCATCGGCGCGCGGCGTGCCGCCTTCCGGGTCGATGATTTCGGGAAGGAAATGATCCTCCCAGACATACAGCCCGTCCTTTTCCTCGACCGCCTCATTGGCAACGCCGGGGCCCATTACCTCGGACAGGCCATAGATATCGACACCATGCATGTCGAACCGCTGCTCGATCTCGGCCCGCAGCGCGTCGGTCCATGGCTCGGCGCCGAAGATGCCGCTCTTCAGGCTGGTGCTTCGGGGGTCGATGCCCTGGCGTTCAAACTCGTCGGCGATGGCCAGCATGTAGGATGGTGTGACCATGATGATATCAGGCTTGAAATCGACAATCAGCTGGACCTGCCGCTGGGTCATGCCGCCGCTGACCGGGATCACCGTGCAGCCCATAGCCTCGGCGCCGTAATGTGCGCCAAGCCCGCCGGTGAACAACCCATAGCCATAGGCGACATGGACGCGGTCGCCCGGACGCCCGCCGGAAGCGCGGATCGAGCGCGCCACCAGATGCGCCCAGTTGTCGACATCCGTCTGCGTGTAGCCGACGACGGTCGGCTTGCCTGTGGTACCGCTCGAGGCATGGATGCGGGCGACCTTTTCCAGCGGCACGGCCATCATCTCGAACGGGTAGCTCTGCCGCAGATCCTCTTTCGTCGTGAAGGGAAATCTGGCGATATCCTCAAGGGCCTTCAGATCGTCCGGATGAACGCCGGCCTCGTCGAACTTGCGGCGATAGAGCGGCACATTCTCATAGGCATGCGACAGCGTCCATTGCAGGCGCCGCAGCTGCAGCGCCATGATCTCATCGCGCGAGGCGATCTCGATCGGGTCCAGAATGTCTGTCGAGGGGCTCAGGTCACGCATCATGGTCTCGTCTGCTCGGGAAGTGGTCGAAAATTACGCCGATGGCGGGATGACAGGATCGCTCAGCGTCCGTGACATGCCGCGGAATTCGGCAATCACCGTGCCATCCTGGGTGGCGATGGTGACGTCATAAAGGCCGGTGTGGCCGCTGCGGGTGCGCGCCTTGGCGGTGGCGGTCAGGGTCTCGCCGGCCTTACCCGGTTTCAGGAAATTCACCTGGCATTGCTGCGCCACTGTCACGATGTTCTCGGAATTGCAGGCATGCGCGAAAGCCGTGTCGGCAAGCGCGAAAATGGCGCCGCCATGGGCGATGGCAAAGCCGTTCAGGTGACGCTCGGCAAGCGTCATCTCGACCTTCGCGAAATCCGGCCCGGTATCGACAATCCGCATGCCAAGAAGCTGCGAGAATCCGCATTTTCCGATCATCGTCTCGGCAACGGCCCGGGCGGTATCTTCCACAGTGTCCCCGGCAGTTACCCTGGTGGTGTCTTCTGACATGCCCCGTCTCCCCCTTATCCCCGCGGTGTCTTGTTGGCAGTGGCCTGTTGGTAGTGGCCTGTTGGTGGTGGCCCGCCGGCCATCAGCTTGACCGGCCATGCAAAACCCGGCAAGGATCATGCAACGGTAAAGATTGACCGTCCGGTTAGTCAA
>CENJ01086998.1_pt1 | contig 12324 bp, 8 predicted proteins | sample 356161 | NCBI WGS metagenome assembly CENJ01 (sample SAMEA2619531, study PRJEB7988) | marine metagenome | biome: marine biome (ENVO:00000447); feature: surface water layer (ENVO:00002042); material: "saline water (ENVO:00002010), including plankton (ENVO:xxxxxxxx)" | depth 5 m
GAGCAATCTTTTTTAAAGTTATTTTATTACGCACAATTAAAATATTGTATCAAATTTCGTAAATATTAATTATCATAACTGAGATTTTCTTTAAAATAACCTAAAACTATAACTTTTTCGAAAAGTAACTACAAGGTTGTAGTAAAAAAATAGGTAATTAATGATAACACGATGTTAAAAGAGTACATAAATTTTATATGTTTGAAATGTAAGTGTGTATAGTTAAACCAAACAACAGCATTTAAATGTATTCTTAGATTTTTATATTCACTATATGGTGGGTATTCTTCTGGACACTTTTCTGTGCTTTTTTGGTTGTAATCAGTTTAAATCAAAAATTTATTTAACTGCAAATTATGAATATTGACTTTAAAATAATCTTAAAAATTCATTGACGTATGAAAAATTATTTAATGGTCTTTTTCACGTTTTTATTTACTTTACAAGCCTTCAGTCAGCAATTGACGGGTACTGTTAAAGTCGATGGTGAACCTATTCCAGGTGTTAACATTATTAACATTGAATCAGGAACGGGTACATTGTCAGATTTTGACGGGAACTTTTCAATTGATAATCTCTCTGAGGGTGATGAAATTGAGTTTAGCTACATTGGATTCCAAACACAACGTGTTGTATTCAATGGCCAAACAAGCTTAAATATTTCATTAGAAGAGTCAAGCGAAAAACTTGAAGAGGTAATTGTAACAGGTTATGGCTCGGTAATTGCCAAAAACCTCTCCAGTTCAATTGTAAGGGTTGATGGTGAAAGTGTTAAGAACACTGCACTTGGCTCATTTGAACAAGCCCTACAGGGTAGAGCTGCTGGAGTTCAAGTAATTACCGGATCAGGAATGTCTGGTTCAGGAACAAAGATTAGGATTAGGGGGGCTAACTCAGCAACTGCTAGTTCTGACCCGCTGTATGTTGTAGATGGTATTATCATGGAACAAGGTAATTACAGATCTGGAAATCAATCTGTAGGTTTTATGGATACTCCTACCAACATTCTTTCTTCCATAAATCCAAATGACATTCAGTCCATGGAAGTTCTTAAAGATGCTGCGGCTACTGCGATATATGGTGCCAGAGGATCAAATGGTGTAATTTTAATTACTACTAAGCAAGGTCAAGCAGGAGCCACCAAAATTGAAGCTACATTCGACGTGGGGCTATCAGAGGCCACGAGGAGACTTGATTATGTAAATGCTGAAGAGTATCTAATGCTTGCTCAAGAAGCATGGTACAACGCTGGTCAAGATCCAACTAAATACTGGGACAACAGTGGTGTATTAACCGCGGGAAATACAAAAGAGAAGGCGCTTACTACCGATACTGATTGGCAGGATGTTGCCTTAAAAACAGGTATAGCTTACAGAGCAAATATTTCTGCATCAGGTGGAAGTGAAAAAACTAAATTTTTTGTTAGTGGAAACTTTCTGGAGGAAGAATCAATTTTTGTTGGTAACGAATATTTAAAGTTAAATGCCAGAACAAATCTGAATCATAAGGTTAATGACAAATTAAGTGTTGGTACCAACATAAATTTCACCTATGTTGACAATTCTCCTGTACCTGTTCAAAACGGTATTGGACGAGCAGTTAACATGTTGCCTATTGAGCCAGTGTTCAATCCTGACGGTACTTATTTCAATGTCACGCAGAATCCCAGAGCTTGGTTAGACTTATACACGACCAATATCAAAAATAGAACGCTTACGGGAAGTTGGTATTTGAGATATCAACTTTCGGATGCTCTTAGTTTTAGAACTGAATTTGGATTAAACAGTATTTCAGTAGACCAAGAACAGTATATGGATAGACTGCTAAGCACGAATGACTTAGCATTGGCTTCAGAGTCAAAAAATACTATCAACGCGTGGAACTGGAAAAACTTATTAAACTACAGAAAATCATTTGGCGATCACAGTTTTGATGTTTTAGCTGGGATTGAATCATCCAAGAGTAAAACACATAATATTGGAATGAGAGGAGACGGTTTTGCAAGTACTTCTTTAAAAACCCCTCAAGATGCTGCTACTCAATCTGTAAGTTTTAATGAATCTGCATTTACTTATTTATCTATCATTTCTAGATTGAATTATAACTACAAAGGAAAATATCTATTTTCTTTCACTGCCCGTAGAGATGGATCATCTAGGTTTGGTCGTGCAAAACAATGGGGTACCTTCCCTGCAGGATCACTTGGATATAATATAAGTGAGGAGCCTTTCTTCGAACCTTTGAAAGGAGTTTTTAGCTACCTAAAGTTAAAAGCTAGTTATGGAATCACTGGTAATGCCGAGATTGGTAATTATCAAAACGAATCCAGATACAATTCTGTTCAATACAATGGTCTTAACGGTATTAGTTTATCAAATATAGCTGATGACCAGTTAGGTTGGGAGGAGTCAATACAAACAAATTTTGCTATTAGCGCCGAACTATTCAACGGTACAATTAGAGCAGATGTTGATGTCTATGATAAGTTGACGAAAGACCTTTTACTACCCTACCCAGTTAGTATAGTTAGCGGTCTTACCCGGGTAACTACAAATCTTGGTGAGATAAGCAACAAGGGTATTGAAATTGTTCTAGGTGCAACACTCATGGAAAAAAATGACATTACTTGGGATGTAGAGTTCCAATACGCCAAAAACACTAATGAAGTTCTTTCAATTGGTGACAACCCTGAAGGAATCAATTTACCCGGGTTTGGTACTACCTCAATATATGTAGGAAAACCAATCGGGATTCAAACACTTCCAATTTGGTCAGGTGTTGATCCTGCTACTGGACAAGACATGTATCTTGAGCAATCAACTGGCTTATCACTCACAGAGACCCAAGCAGCTGCTCAATATGGTAATTTGAATAATTTTTTCAGTCAAAACAATGTTGCTTTCGGAAATCCATGGCCAGACTTTACTGGAGGGTTTAGCACTGATTTTTCCTATAAAAATTGGAGTATAAGCGCTTTATTTAGTTTTGCTGTGGGTCAAGATTACCTTGCTTCAGGTGAAAATATTAACTCTAAATATTTTGCAGCTTCATCTGCCATGACACCACTAAGACACATTTTAGGTAGGTGGAGAAGTCCTGGAGATGTTACCAATATTGCTCAGGTTAATCTGGAGCCTACCCTTTGGAGTAGAACTTCCGAATACGTTTCAGATTTAGATTATTTGAGAATGAGAGACTTTACTTTTACCTATTCTTTTAATCTCCCTGAAAATAGTTCCATCAAAGGACTTGATGTTTATACTAAGCTTACTAACTTTTTAACTTGGACAAATGCTCAACCATGGATGTTTGACCCTGAAAACTATGTTAGAGGCGGGAATCTAAATTTGATGGACAAGTGGAGACAAGTTCCACAGGCAAAGACTGTTAATATAGGTGTTAATCTAAAATTTTAAACTGATGGAAAATATTAAGAAATTTAAAATGAAAAGATTATTTATTGGTTTGATGACCTTAAGCCTAATGTTTACTTCCTGTGATGATTTCTTGGAAGAATACTCTACCATAGGTTTGTCAGATGGAAGTCTCACTGACCTAGTTGCGATGGAGGCCTTAAATGCCGGTGCATATAACGACCTTAGAAACATTACAGCTTATGAGCACGTCCAATCTACATATATTGTGAGGGACTGTGAGCCAAGAAGAAATCCAAACTGGATTCCGTTTTTTAAATGGACAACAGCTGGAATTCCAGGAATGTTTAATCGATATCAGCAATGTTACCAAGTGTTTAATAAAGTTAATACTGTTTTAAACGCGGATATCGATAACATGTACGGAACAGATGCTCAAAGAGCTGCCGTTCGAGGAGACGCTTACTTTTTAAGAGCCTATGCGCTGTTCTACCTCAACAATTGGTTTACAAATCCAAATGGAATGTCCGTACCGATTGTACTTACTGTTTTAGGAACAAATGACAGAGTCACCCGTGCTACTTCGGATGAGGTTAAAGCACAAATCGAATCTGATATTGAAGCAGCAAGAACTAATTTGGCAATTTCTGGAGGGATAACCTCTCACGCTGCTGCAACTGGAATGGCAGCCAGAATGTATTTTTATCATAAAAAATACAATTTAGCCTATGAAAGGGCTAATGAGGTCATTACTTCAGGTGGTTTTTCTTTGGAACAAAATGTTGCAGATATTTACACAAAAGGTAGTGCATCATCAGAAGTTATCTTTTCGGTAATCACTGACAGAACTGAAAACACTTTTGGTTCAGCACAGATTGGTTTTCAAAATCATCAAGCTAATGACGCGGATGGTGTTTCATCGTTAAATCTTGAAGGTGTATTAGCAGGACTTAGAACTGCTGACCCAAGTGATAAAAGATTTGCAGACTTGATGACTGAAGGTGATAATTTCATATTTACAGATGGTAAATATCCAAACAATGATGTGGATTACATTGGACTTAGACTGCCTGAGATGTATCTCACCAGAGCTGAGGCTAATATCATGGTAAATAGTACAGTTACTGCTGCTGACGTGGCTGATGTGAATACTGTCAAAAATAGAGCTGGCGCATCGGATACTGTTGCCGGTACTCCGGGTGCTAATGATATGCTTGAAATAATCTTCAATGAAAGATCTAAGGAACTTTATAATGAAACTGGAGATAGATTTTTTAACACGCTTAGACTACAAAGAGATATCGTAGACGAGAGTGGTAGTGGAACCGTTTCATATTCAAGTTACAGAACGCTTCTTTATAACCTTATACCTCAAACTGAGGTGGATATTCACAACTTAACTCAATAATATTAAACACTAAAATTCAAATTCAATACAATTATGAGAAATATACTCTTTTTAACATTGACTCTTTCGTTCGCGATGTTTATGTCTTGCGACGACGCTGATTCATTTGATGTAAGACAAGACGCTCTTGTTAATTACGTGACTGACATCAATGGTACATGGACACTTCACTCTATTCATAGAGATGGCGCTGATATTACATCAGACATTCCATCTGCCACTGGACTAACGCTTCAAGTTGAAGCTGGATCATTTACTTTAGGTTCATCTAATCTTCCTTTTCCCACATTAGGTAATGCTAGAACACCATTTAGCTCAGGATCTTGGGCTTTTGATGACGATTATCAACCTACTAGTATTAATTTCACAAATGGCACAGACGTTGTCGTAACATCACTAGCTATGCCACTATATGCTTCTAATAACTCTTCTATGGGTTTAACCTTTTCAATGGGTTGTGGAGCTACTTCATATCAATATAACTTTAAAAAATAATGGAAATGAGAAGATTTAATTTTAACTATAAAACATTTATTTTTGGCTTCTTGGCCTTACCATTAGTGTTTTTGTTTGTGACTTCATGTTTGGAGATCAAATCTGTTGATCAAGCTGATAGTGCTAGAGCTGGTTCTTCACAAACTATCACTCTAAATGTTTTGCTAGATACAGAAAATAACGATCAAAACTATAAGAGATTGGTCGTTGGTATTTGTGCACCTAAAGATTGGAAAGTTGGTGAAAATGCAGTCGTGACTTTTGATTCACCATTAAATAACGAACCAAGGGTTGGTAACGGAACCATGATTCTTGATGATGGTGCTCAGGACAAAGGTTATAAGAAAGGTAGAGGAGCAGATGGTAATCAAAATGGTTTGACTTGGGCTGAAAATGCTGAAGAAATTCTTGGATACGACGAAAACTACGGAGAAATGGAATGGGTAATGTATTACTCAGATCAAGTAGATGCTGGAAATACCAGTGTTGAAGGAACTGTTTCTATCAACCTATCAATAGGAAGTGCTCACTCTGCAGCAAAACTTGGTTATTGGGTTGGAGTCCATGACAATGGATTTAAAATGGCAGATCATGTTGCTGAATCAACTACTACAGGTGCTCCATCACGTTGGTATGACTACGAGTGGAAAAAAATGGCTATTCTGTCAGCATCAGCTGATGCTACTGACTTAACAGGTCCTGCACCAACCTTCACAGCTACTGTTAACGCTGGAGCTGAAGGATATACTTTTGATGACATCATTACTGTTAATTTTGATGCTAAAGAAGGTTATTTAGGTGACAATACTGCACTTTACAATGCAGGTGAAGTATTCATGTGTGCTACTGCACTATTAGGTGATGGAACCACTGTTGCTAAAGTTGACAGAGCTCCTGAATCTAAAATGACGCTTACTGGAGCTGATTATTGGTCTAAAACTATATGGCCTCCAGCATACTTCGGTGTAAATGATCAAATAATTACTGAGATACATTTAAATTTCCAAAATGCTGACGGTTCAATTGTAGTCAAAAATCCTGGCTATGGAACTGATATGGTTTTTGGTGAAAAGTGTCAATAAGAATTTGTAGAGTAATTTACATAATTAATTGAGTAAAAGGAGGGCTAATATTTTTAACCCTCCTTTTATTTTTTAAAATATAACCAATGAAAAGATTAACCATTTTTACATTCCTTCTTTCAAGCTATCTTCTATTTAGTCAGGGTAAATTTATTAACCCCATCATACCAGGAGGATACCCTGATCCATCGATTTGCAGGGTTGGTGAGGATTTTTATGTTGTAAATTCTTCCTTTGAATATTTCCCCGGACTACCCATACATCACAGTAAAGACCTGGTTAACTGGGAGCTAATTGGCAACGGTCTTCACCGACCGAGCCAAGCCTCTGGAGCGGTCAATCTTGTCGATGTTCAAGAAAATGGTGGTATCCACGCTCCAACAATCCGATACAATAAGGGTACATTTTATATCATAACCACTAATATGTACTCGCAAATCGATCCGAGCAAGCCCAACAATACAAAATCAAACACCAATTTCATCATTACCGCAAAAGATCCTGCAGGCCCATGGTCTGATCCACATGTAATAGCGGGTGCTGGTGGTATAGACCCTGATTTATTTTTTGATGACGACGGTAAGGTCTATTTTGTTGGTACACACAATCCAGGCGACATGTACTCCAATGGAATTGGAGCGATCTGGGCGCAAGAACTGGATTTGGAAAACTGGAAGTTAGTAGGAGATCGCCACTCACTTTGGGAAGGTGCTTGTGATAAAAGCCATACAGAGGGACCCCACTTGTATAAAGAACATGGTAAATACTATTTATTAGTAGCTGAAGGAGGAACAAGCTTCCACCATGCAGTAATGATGGCCGCCAGTGATGATGTTTTTGGTCCTTATGAAACAGGGCTGCGAAATCCAATCCTTACCTCTAGACATTTATCCATGAAAAACTGGGTTCATAGCACAGGTCACGCCGACCTTGTTAAATTAGAAGATGGCAGGTGGTTTATGGTTTCATTAGGTAAGAGAAATGACCGAGACGGTCACTCTAATATGGGAAGAGAAACCCACCTTATGCCTGTAATTTGGGAACCGCAGATAGTTCGTTGGCAGCAAATTAGTAAAACCAAATGGGAACCTGTAAGGTACCTATTCCCTGTTGTTGCACCAGAGACGGGAAAAATAGAACGCATCAATCCACTTCCCTTTAATGATAAACATCAGTTTTACAACGATGCTTTTAATGACAATTTTGATGCAAAAAAACTAAGCCCAGATTGGGTATTTAGAAGAGTCCCCCAGCCCAACACCTATTCACTATCGGCTCGAAAGGGACATCTCAGACTTTATTTAAAACCTGAGAGTTTCCAGCCTAGAAAAAGGTACAGTGCAATGGGTATCACTCAAAAGGAAAGCGAATTTGAATGGGAAGCAAAAATGAAATTCAATCCCAAAAAAAATCTTGAAGAAGCTGGTATCAGTGTTTACCAAAAAGACATCAATTATGTCAATCTAACCGTTCAAAAAATTGGTAAGGAACACTTTGTAAAAGTAACCGTCAAAGAAAAAAACAATCTAGTAACTGCGATGACTGACTCTGCAAAAATTCCCAATACAGAAGTAAAAGCCTTTAAATCAAAAGCTTTACCAAATTACGCTGGAGAGATTTTACTTAAGATAGCCTCTAAAAATGGAAAATATTTGTACTTTTTCTCTACTGATGGGGGTGCCTCCTATGAGAAATTAGCAGAGACACCAGATAACATTGTTCTTGGGATGATGTACACTGGAGCAAATGTGGGGATTTATGCCACAAGTAATGGCCAAAAAACAACTAGCTATGCTGATTTTGATTGGGTAAGCTATAAAGGCTTTGTCAGTCGATAAACTAAACTCGTATTTATGAAATTATTTCATTGGCTTTTAATTTCTAGTTGTTGCATAATATTGGTTTCGTGCGAACCAAAGGAAACGAACGCTCAACCGCCCAATGTAATCCTAATAATCTCCGATCAGTGGTCTACCAAAGTAGCAGATGGTTCAGGAAATTATGACAATGGTATTCAAACACCAGGCATTGATCTTTTGGCAAAAGATGGCGTGAGCTTTAAGCAAGCTTATTCTACTTACCCATTGTGCACTCCTGCCAGAGCAAGTCTTTTTACGGGACTGTATTCCCATCACAATGATGTTGGATTTAATCTCAAAAAAGACTCCATTCTCGACCGTGCTGAATTGACCCCTACCTTGGGTAAATCTTTTAAAGAAGCGGGGTATAATGTGGCGTATTTTGGCAAGGAGCACGCAGGTGGGTATGGATATGCTAGTGCAACCGAATTTGGCTCGATGACCCACTCCAATGGCGGAATGTTAGCCGAGGGGTCCGCATATGATCCGATTTTTACTGAGGATGCAATCAAATACGTTAAAAATCAAACGGAAGATCAGCCGTTTTTTATGACACTTTCCCTAATTAATCCACACGATATTTGTCGGGTGTTAGGCGGAAAAGTTCAAGGTGCGACTTTTGCAGATGCGATCCACTTTGCGAGAAATGATGACGAGCCCTATCTTCGTTTTCAACCCCGACCAGACCTCCCCAAAAATCACGAAGTACCTTATCAAAAAGGAATGATCTTACATGAGGACTTTATGTATAAGGAAGTTTTCGGGCTGAATGAGGACGAATGGAAAAGGTTTATTGCTACTTATCAATTGCTGATCGAAAATACAGATCGCTTGATTGGACAACTTTTGGAAAACCTAAAAGAACAGGGGTTAGAAGAAAATACAATTGTTATGTTTACCACTGATCACGGTGAAATGTCTGGAAGCCACAAACTTATTGCGAAGACAACCTTTTATGAGGAATCTTCTAAAATACCTGTGATTATTAGGTATCCAAAAGAAATCAAGCAATCCTCCACCAATAATCAAGCACTAATCAGTACCATTGATATAATGCCTACCCTTCTTGATCTTGCGGGCGTAGCCGTTCCTGAGGGAATAGATGGAAAGAGCTTTAAAAAACAAATTTTCGAACCTGAGGCATCAGCAACTGAATTTAATATTGTTTTCAGTCAAAATCAATTTGGTAGAATGGTTCGGTATGAAGAATTTAAATACGTCAGGAGCATTGTCTATGGAACAACTTATGAGGTTCTTTTTGACCTAAAAGATGACCCAAATGAATCAAAAAATCTTGTTAACGACCCCACTTTCAAAAGTGAATTGGTAAAAGGGCGCAAGCTTTTGGACGACTGGTTGGAAAACGAGCAAACACAATTAATAGCAGAAAAATAGTTTTATGAGATCTTTAATTAGTTTCTTTTTATTGGGCCTTATATTGGTGCTTTCTGGCTGCTCTTTGGAATACAAATACAGGGCTCACAAAGGATATTTTGAGGAAGAAGTTCAAAAACTTGAAGAACTCGATGAATATCAAAACATGGAGGACTATTTATTATTTATGGGTAGTTCGAGTATTAGGCTTTGGAAAACTGTTGCAGAAGACATGAAGCCTTATCCAGCCATTAAGCGGGGTTATGGCGGCGCACATTACTACGACTTTATCCATTATGTCGAGCGATTGATTGATGATAAAGACCAAGCTCAAGCTGTTCTTATTTTTGTCGCCAATGACATCACTGGAAAAAATAGTTGGGATAAACGTCACAAAGACTTAAGTCCAAGAGAAATCGAAAAGTTGGTTAAAGTAATCACCAAAAAAATCCATAAGCAATTGTCACCCGACCTTCCAATTTATATCATTGAAACTACCCCGACCCCAAGCCGATGGCACGTGTGGGATAAAATATCCGAAGCAAATGATTTAATTAAAGAATTTACAGATCAAAAACCCAACCTACATTTCATTTCTACTAGAAACCATTTTTTTAATGATCGCGGTAGACCGGAAGGTAAATTTTTTAGACGTGATAGTCTGCATTTAAGTGATGCTGGCTATGACCTGTGGGAGGAGATAATAAAAAAGAATTTGAAATAAATATCACTTTATGAAAAAATCATTCCTACTATTTATTCTACTTATTATTCCAATTACATTTCAAGCCCAAGGAAAATCAATTGAAAGAGGAATTCCAGAAAATGAAGGGATTTCTTCAAAATCAATCCTAGAAATGGTGAAAAGGTTTGAAAATGAATTAGATGCTATTCATAGCTATATGATTGTGAAAAATGGGAAAGTGATATCGGAGGGTTGGTGGGAGCCGTATGGACCAGACAATCCACATTTATTATATTCTTTAACCAAAGCTTTTATTTCTACCGCAGTTGGATTTGCCGTTCAGGAAGAATTATTAAAAGTTGAAGATTTTGTGATTTCTTTCTTTCCAGAGTATGCTCCAAAAAATCCAAACTGGAATATGCAAAATCTTAGAGTAAGTGATTTATTGACCTATTCAACTGGTCATATTGGGCCGGTCTTGAAAAATAAAACTAGAGTGGGTGTAGAAAATTGGACACAAGCTTTTTTAGAATCTGAAATTAAATTAAACCCTGGTGCCTATTCAACTTACAATTCATATGCATCCTACATACTTTCTGCAATAATTCAAAAAGTAAGTGGACAAAATGTCACAGATTATTTAAACGAAAGATTTTTTAAGCCTTTAAGGATTGATTATCCTGAGTGGGATTCTTGTCAAATGGGAATTAATATTGAATTTGGGTTGCATTTGAAAACTGAGGATATTGCTAAAATGGGTCTTTTTTATCTTCAAGACGGCGCGTGGAATGGAAAACAATTACTTTCAAAAGAATGGATAAATAAGGCCACCTCAAAACAAGTTCCAAATGGAAATTTACTAGATAATGACTATCAACAAGGGTTCGGTTATCAGTTCTGGATTTCTAGACATAACAGTTATAGAGGAGATGGTAAAGACAGTCAGTTTTGTCTTATCCTTCCGGATTATGACATGGCTGTTATAACTACTGCAGGTGAGGGAAAAATGCAAGATGTTATGGATATCGTATGGGAGTCTCTACTTCCTGAATTGGATAATAAACCCTTAAAAAAAGACCCTGTAAATCACAAAATTTTACTTGAAAAAAATAAAACTTTAGTTTTAAAGACACCCAAAAATAAATTCGAAAAAAAATTCGATAAAGAATTTAAAATTCAGGAGAATAGTCTAAAAATTGAGTCGATAGGTTTTAATTTAAGTCAATCAAAAAAAGAAATTAAAATTAAAATAGACGGCATAAATGAAGTTATCCAAATTGGAGATGGGTTTTATGCTAAAAACAATCTTAGAAGTCATCTACCCTATACCAAACACAATGACACGAATGTTATAAATTTTGGTATGTCAGAAGAAAAACTAAAAAAAATTGGCACCTCAGGGGGTTGGATCAGTAATGATAGTTATCAGATAATTAATTATTTATACGAGACACCAACCAGCGTTGTATATAATTTTATTTTTAAGGGAGATGAACTTCAATGGAATACTGAGGTTAAAAATTCTCTTCAGCAATACATTGCCCCAAAAATGCCTATGTCACTAAAATCTATAAATGATGATTAAAAAAGCTAAACCCTTATTGGTTTTCTTTATTTGCTTAAATGCAATATGCCAGGAACCCATTGAGCCAGATTGGAAAGATTTAAACTATGCGGGAGATGGAGAAAGCTATCATACTATGGATATTTATTTACCCACTAGTGACTCTAAAAAAAGTCCATTAATTTTAACAATCTACGGTAGTGCGTGGAGATCTAATCGGAGCAAAGCCTCAAAATATATCAAAACGTCACTCATCAAACCACTGGTTGAAGCAGGTTTTGCAGTAGCTTCAATCAACCACAGGTCAAGTACAGATGCATTATTCCCAGCACAAATACATGATGTAAAAGCAGCCATAAGGTTCCTAAGAGGGAATGCCAAAGAATATAAAATTGACCCCACTTTTGTTGGAGTAACTGGAAGTTCATCTGGCGGACACCTTGCAGCAATGGCAGGAACTACATCTCATAACAAAATGATGGA
>CENJ01042595.1_pt1 | contig 12322 bp, 21 predicted proteins | sample 356161 | NCBI WGS metagenome assembly CENJ01 (sample SAMEA2619531, study PRJEB7988) | marine metagenome | biome: marine biome (ENVO:00000447); feature: surface water layer (ENVO:00002042); material: "saline water (ENVO:00002010), including plankton (ENVO:xxxxxxxx)" | depth 5 m
GTACAAGAAGTACCTTTAACGTAATTGATGATTTTTTAGAACCAAATAAATCTACAGCAGAACAAACTGCAAGTGGAAACTCTGTTGATTTTGTGTCAAATGGTTTTAAATTTAGAAATAGTGATGGTGACATGAATGGTTTGGGAACTTACATTTATTTTGCATTTGCAGAATCTCCTTTCAAAAATGCAAGGGCAAGGTAGAATAATATTATGGCATTTAAACTAGACGGAAATCCATTAGCAGTCGATGTGGCATTTAGTCACAACGATATAAATTACCCTGCTAACTGGTTAAGATTATCAACAGCAGATGAGAAAACAGCCCTCGGTATTACTGAGGTTGCTGACGATCCAACGTTTGACTCACGTTTTTATTGGAGTGATGGAACTGCAAAGACTCTCACAGATACTAACGAAGTTGATGAGAATGGCGATCCAGTATTAGATGAAAATGGAGATCAGATTGTTACTTTAGGTGTTAAATCAGTATTAAAAGCACAAGAAAAAAATATAGCTGGTAGTTTATTAGCAAAATATGATTGGTACGTTGTAAGAAAAGCAGAAAAATCTACTGCAATTCCTACAGCTATTACAACTTATCGTGATGGTGTAAGAATAGCTTGTAATACAAGAGAAACAGAAATTGATGCCTGTGCAGATACCGCAGCTTTAGTTACTTTGTATGGTGCAAATTATGATTCTGATGGTAAGTTTGTAAAATTCAATATGACACAATATCCAACAGATCCTAATTCTTGAAGAATTTTTAAAAAGAGATAGAGTAAGAGTAATTATAAATATTAAATGCAGATAGTAAATTTCTTTTTGTCTAGACCTTCTGTGTATACACTTCCTGGAACTTGGGAAAGTCAGCCATTAATTAAACATGGAAATTATGCTGGACTCCCACCAGAAGGACAGATAGTTGTTATTATTTTGATACTGTTATTTTTAGTCACAGGATATGGACTATATGTAGCATTTGGACCACCTAACAAAAACTTAACCGATCCTTGGGATGAGCACGACGATTAAAAAAATTTTAAAATTTATTATTATTTTTTCTGGTGTAGTAACTTTTTTAGAAATTTTTTCAATTTTCTTTTAATTTTTTAAATAAATTACCAGCATTTATAATTTGTTGTTCTTTTCTTTTACAGTGAGAACAATTACATTTACATGTACAAATTTGCATTAGAAAAACAATTTATATATTTTAATTTTATTTCTAATTTATACAGCTAACCCTGCTATTGTTCCTATAACAATAAAAAATCCAAATTCAATTAATGGATAATATGGATTGTAAAGTATTTTTTTCATGCAAAAACTAGTGAGCCAACATTAGTAAAGAGATAGGCTGCTATAAGAGTTGTGAAGATAAGATGATTCATTAAGTTCCTTGATAGATGGGAGTCATTACACCACCACCCTGATCATCATCGTCATCATTATTACTAGCACGTAAAACTAGTTCTAATAAAACTGCAAAACCTATGGGATATAAACACCATAGGATTGCAAAAAAGGGTGATATTTCGTTTGTTGCTGACAACTCAGGCATTAAAACATGCCAAAGAACATATGTCCTGTGAGTAAATCAGATGCTGCTGCTGCGACAAGACCAAGCATTGCTAGTCTTCCGTTCCAACTTTCAGCAATAATTTTTTGTTTTTCTAAGTTTTTCATTAGAAAATTCCAGGAATGATCTGACCAGTTGTCCAGTATGCACCAACTGCTGCTACGAATCCAAGCATTGCTGCCCAGCCGTTAAATCTTTCTGCTTCAGGAGTCATGATAAAAAAGGGATAATTTAAAAAATGCCAGGAATAATCTGACCTGTTGTGATGTAAGCACCTAATAGAGCTACAAATCCGAGCATTGCCCATCTTCCGTTAGCTTTTTCAGCTTCGATGCCATAGCCTTCGTAGCTATAGTCAACTTGTGGTTGAGGCTCGATAGAATAAATGTTCTGTCTTCCGCCTGATTCTGTAACTGTTGTCATTAGGTATTTATATCTTCTTTATATTTTACACTTGTTACATTTTGTAACACTTGTTTACAATACTTAATATTTAATTATCAAAATTATAAGATATCCTTATAAGCCTTACGCAGCCTTCTTTTCTGGTAATATAGTTTCTGAATTTTTATATTTTTCGTCAGAGTTTCGAATTACTAAACCTTTAACAAAAGGTCTGCCTTTCTTACTAAATTGTCTTATTTCTTTCATTCCTAACTGATTTTTACAGCAATCTAGTAAAAGAGATATAAATCTTTTCTGACCAACAGGTTTTGAACCAGTGTCCTCACAGTAAGAGCAATAACTAGCATAGAGATGAAAATTAGAGTTGCAATATCTTTCTTTTGATTCTTTAGCAGCTGGTATCTTTTTACCTACTGCAGATACAGATTTTTCATCATAAACCACTTCTGACTGGAGCCATTCAACTAAATTATTACTTGTAAGTAAAATATTATTTCTTACTCCTTTTAGATGATGAACTTTTTCATAAGTATCTAGTAAATATTCACGCATATCTTTTGAATCCATTTCTAAAACCCAATTAACTAATCCTGGCAAATAACTCTTCCATAAGCCGTTTACTTCTCCATTTTCAAGCTTTACCATCTCTACTGCCTGAGAATTTTTATCCCATAAAGGTCTATTAAATTCAACTGTTAATCTTCTTCTTGTTAACCCTGATGTATTGTCTGTTGTTTGTATTGGTTCGTTAGCACAAACCATAACCATTCCTGTATAGACAAAAGGCTCTCCAACATTTTTATTTTTTTCTTCAAATCTTAAATTATCCCCACCAGTTAAAGCTTTAAATATTTGTGCAGATCCACCATATCTTTCGGAGTCATTAATTAAGGTAAGACGTTTTCCTTTAATAGAAGCTATTTCGAAACGACTTTGTTCTAATTGATTAAGTGTTGTAGAAGCATAGTTACCATTACCAACTAAAGCACAACATAAATTAGCGAATGTCGATTTACCTCTACCCCCAGGTCCTATAACTTCTAAGAATCTTTGTAATTCATGTCCTTTACCAACTAAACAAGCCTTAAGCCATGCTCTAAGGACTTGAACTCTTTCTACATCTCCATATTGAGTTTTCTTCAACCACTCGATTATGGGACCTGACTCAGCCTGTGGATCATAATCAAAATCTAGTCCCCAAGTTAAATAATGTTCTTTATCATGATCAAGAAATTCTCCTGTACTCATTTCTAGAACACCATTTTTGAAAGCTAATTTGTCTGGATCATCATTCCAATATGGCTGAGTAATATAAGCTTGAGTTAGATTTACAACATCAGATAGTAGATGAGATGTAAAGCCACCTGGGGTAGGAATATTTTCCCTTAAAAAGAGGTCTTGTACGAAGTGTTTATATTCAGTTCTATATTCCTCTCTTCTCCATGTTCCTTTTGTAGATTGATAAAACATAAAAGTGTCATACTTCGGATCATATCTCCAACCACATTCAATAACCATTTGAGTCACATATTCAGCTAATTCAGAAGCTGGAGGAGTTTTTGGTCTACCTTTATTTTGAATTTTTTGACTAATTTCATTTAATTCTTTATCTGAAGGACCACCAAGTATTTCATTCAAAACACTATCAACTGCACTTTTTGAGATATTGCTATCAGTTTTAAATATTTTTCTTGTTTTTTCTTTTAAAGCTTTATTAGTTTCAACAACAAAACCACCAACATCTACATAACCATCTTCTTTAGCCATTGCTCTTAGATGATGTAAACCACAATGATTTTCTGGAGAAGGACCACCCTCTACTACTTCGAAAGTACTCCATTTTCTTTCGCAAGCACCTTCTTCAAAATTGTCAGTTTGTTTTGACCAATCAATCCATTCAGCTAAAAGTGAATTGTCAACTTGTTTTAGACACATTCCAACTTTTACCCAAGAGTCATATTCTTGAACTCTCTCAATATTTAAATGATCAAGATAAATTTTTGCGTCATTAATATATACTTCCTGTTGATATTCAGAACCTTCCTCATATTCTATGTTCACTTGTTGAGTAAGTATTCCCTCTTTTAGAGGCTTCTTATATTTGTTTAGAGGATATGCCTTAGCTATTGCGTCATAAAGCCACTCAGGAAGTTCTGGAGGGTTCTTAGCATATTCGAAGCCACCATGTGGTGTAGTGAAATATCCATCCGTGTCAGGATGGCTTCCCATAATAGCTCCTTGTCTTGATCTAAATAATATTTCGAAAGAAGGTATGCCAATTTTAATTGTTGCTTTGTCGGGTAATATAGGTAATTTTTTAGCAGAGATACTAAAGAGCATTCTTTGCCTTGCTTCTTTTCCTGATGAAATAGTTAATGTAGGAGGGAAAGCAGCTGATAATGGAGCACCTGCAAGTTCTTCTAAATCTTTAATAGCTGCAGGTCCATCAATATCTACCCAAACAAGACCACCTTCATTTGACCATTGACCTGTAATTAATCCAATTCCTGTTGCCTTTCCCTGATCAAACTCACTTTTTATTTGATCAATACTATAAGGTTGTGAAGTCCACCCAGCAATATATGCTCTTTTACCTTTTAATGGTGTTAAAGCCCAGTCTCTTGGAATAAAATCAAAGTTGATTTCTCCAGCTTTAAGATGCTTATTCGGTTCAGGTGTTGCAGTTGCCACTATTTTCTTTTCTTTGTGTGTAGTTAATCCAACTAGAGATTAGCTTCTATTTCTATCAGCGAAACCCCCATATCTAGAAAAATTTTCTATTTTCTTTCTATTTCGCCACTAAATGTGGTTATTTCCATACTTAATGTATTGTGCATAAATTTCTATAATTGTTCACATAATGTCACCATCTATTCCCAGCATTTCGATTTCACGTTCTTTTTTTTCTGGTAATATTACCTCATAATATTTTTTTACTGTATCTTTCCATTTTTGTTTATATTTTTCTATTGTTCTATTTTGAATAACAAATACTTGAGATATCTCTTTCGTAGCTACAAACGTCATACATAGTTCAGGAACAACTCCAATAGTATGTTCCAAACCTAAAGCATATGCAGCAAGTTGTAGTTGACATTTTTGATATTTCATAAATCCTGCTCTTCTTTTTCCGTATTCATTTTTAGGAGTATCAGATCCAGGCCATTGAGAATAATAAGGACCATTACTTGTTTTTAAATCCCCTAAAACAATTTTGCCTTTATATTCAGCAACAATATCAGGAGCACCAGCCCATCCATAATTTTTACCTTCATGAAAGCCTGGATGCCATACTCTTGATATACCATCAGATCCTTTGCACCATGCATAGTCATCAACATTAGCTGGATTTTCTGCCCAAAGTATATTTTCTAATTTACTTAAATTATCAGATAATCCGTCCCAAAATAAAGCTATTTCAGGATCTTCTATCTTAGGATTTTTATCAACTCCTAAAAGATAATCCTCCATAAGAGAATGTACTTTTGTTCCTCTTGCTGCTGCTGCCTCTCGACCTCCAGGATTTTTTTTAGCCCATCGTTCAAGTGCTGCTTTACTGCCTGATGTTTCAGAAAGTATGGTAGTTACTGAGGGTAATGAACCGTATGGGGTTTTGTAATGACGTGACCCATTGATTGTTAGCCTAGTATCTCCTTGTGATCTATAATCCAAGAAAGTGTGTCTAAGGATGTAGGAAGGATAACGCCTCCAAACTTAAAGTCAATCGTGCTCTATTTCTGGAGGTTTTTCTTCAAACACATTTTCAATTTTTGCTGCAAATTGTACGTTTTGATGATTTGCTACGTGATATTGGATTCTTTTATGAATATCGAATGCTGATTTGATAGCATCTTCAGGAGTAATCATAAGTTTTGAGTTTGACAACAATCCTGAAGTAAGAATAGTAATAGCTAATTCTTGTGGATTAATTGTAAAACCTCTTAAAGATTTACCATTATCCGTGAAGGACGACATTAAAAAATCAAGATGTTCAATATATGGATCTTGACGTGGATTATCGTTGGTAGTCATTGTTCCTCCGTGTTAAAAATTTGATAAAGAGTGATTGTATTTCTCTTTATTATGGGCACAAGTAATCCTTCATCTTTCAAAGCATTGATTCTTCTTTGTATTGTTCGATGATTTCTGTCAAACTTTTTAACAACATCAGTTATTGGAGTTAAAACAAAATGATTACCTTCGAACTCAGTAGAAACTTCATAAAGATGCTTATGAATATTCTTAGCTAGTTCATCCATAAGTTTAGTCATACTGGGAGCTGTTGTCACTAACATAATTTTTTGTACAGATTAATTCTAATTAAATTTTTATTTTTTATTTTTCAAATGCTGTTGATATTTTAATATTCCATTTTTAGCATCTTCTAAGTTTGAAGTCCAACAATTTTCCCAATTATGATTTTTACTAGGGTATCTGAAAAGAATGTGTCCAGTATTACCGTGCTTCAAACTTTTTATTTCATAGTTCGAAAAAATGATTGGATCAAGCACTTCACTTGCCTGACCCTTGTACTTTAAGTTCTTTGTACTTGCCATTGAATATTTGTGAGTAACTTAAGAATATCCGCACTATATCCAGACAAAAAATATTTATCTATCGTAAAGTCTGTAGCCTTCTAAAGTTCCAATCTTTGTCAAATTTTTCTGTTGTCTTACCATTTCTATAAAATTTATTTGTTCAGTAGACTTTGCTGCTTCCTCGATAAATTTATTGAAATTTTCTTTAGTTTTCATGGATTTTTGAGTTTTTATTATTGTAGTAAGGGTCTATATAAAATCAACTTTTAAATACCAATTCTTAATCTTTTCCTGAGATTATATGTCAAAGAAAATTTTCTTTGTAAATGAGCATCTTTAGGGGCTTTACCATCAGCATTTTGTAATGACTCTCTTACTAATTCCTTATCAGGTAAGGTTTCTTCATTCCAATTTACTGTAGAATTATCAGAAATTCTTTTAATCATAGTAGTTTTATATAAACCAAATTTTTTTCTTTCTTCAGTTGTCCAAAATTTAAAATTATCTACTAATTTAGATTTTACACGTCTAATTGTTGCTTCGTATTTGTTACCTGTAGGCATAGAATCTATTAATTGTTCTTCATATGCTTTTTTAATAATGTTAATAATATTCTTACGTTTAGTTTTCCAGTAATTTTGATTTCGTTTTAATTCAATAATTTCTTTTTCTCTACTTGATATTTGTTTATCACAATCTTTTACGACACTTATTATTGCATCAAATTTAGATTCTTCACGAGAAATTAATGAGTTCCAAACATATTCCAAATCTTCTTTATCATCGTTAATTAAATCTTCAGAATTTAATAAATCATCAATAAATTTTTTATTTTCTAAAATTTGATTATATGTTAATCGATCAGCCATAATATAAAAAGAATTCGTTTAAATTGTACGTGCTGTACGGTTCCTGTCAATAATTGAAGTAGAATAAAGAAAAAGTCTTAATCTTATGTCAGCTTTTGAATTAATTGAATTATCATTTGATCCCGAAGATTCAGAGCCAACACTCGAAGATGAATTCACAATGGCAATTGTTGAAAAAGATTTAGAAAAACTAGAGGATCCTGAACATTTACAAATAGCTTCTAAACAATTACTAAAAATTATTTTACGTAAACAGGCAATGATACGAGCCTTATGTAAAAGATTAGTGGAGTTAGAAGGTGGTAAAAACGTCAAAAAATTCTATTTCAAAGGATAATGAAACACAAAAAAATTCATAGGTTACTTAAATTAGTAACCAAAGCAGAGCTTTGTCTCTCAAGAGATAATGCACAAAAAATCATAAAAAAAGCAGAGAAGCTTAATAAAACTCCTCTGCCAAAATAATATTTAATTTAAGTTAGGTCAAACCACCTACGAGAGCACCAGTTTCATCTCTTTCACCTAAATTATCAGCAGCTGGAAGGACAGGATTTGTAATATCTACCCCAGGTTTTAGGGCATTGATACCAATTTCACGTTCACACTGCTTAAAGAATTTACTTGCATAAACTTCAGGAGGACATGTTTCATATACATCCTCTAAGTCATCTATAAGAGATTCTTTAGACGGCCAAAAGTTTAGAATTGTATCCTCATCAGGAATAACCCATGACTTTGGTACGGCAATGTCAGATTTTCTAGTCTCTCCATATTTTTCACTTCCAAATGTTGGAGTCCAAATAACAGAGGCACACATCTTACCACCAAATCCTTGAGCACCTTTGTCTCCAGTAGCATTTGAGTATGCAACTTCAAGTTGTTCTAAGAATTGTGCATATCTTTGACATAAGATCTTTGCTGCTCCTCCATGTAATGAGAGAATTAATGGTTTCTTATGGAGAGGAGCTCCTTTTGAATCCACTAAATAACAAAGAACCAAACGTCTTCTTCTATAAGGTGGGTTTTTATCAGGATGATTTTGTGCCCATACATCCCATAAGTGACTCATATCAGAGTAAAGTCCTTCAATAGCACCTTTTTCTGCACTATTTTCTACAAAAGTAGGATCATCTTTATAGCCACCACGAAGAATAATTATACGTGGAGTTCTAAATAGAATTCCTGATTCAAGTTTTCCTGAATCACCAAACTCTTCTTCTGTGTGCTCAGCGTCGGGTAGTTGTGAGGGTTTACCGAACCATCCACATCTATCTGCATGAATATCTTTTAGAAAGATTCCAGGATTTGATCTTCTATTAAGAATGATAAGCATTCCTAGTTCACGCATCATACGTGGATACTTTTCAGTATCTTTAAAACGGTCTAATACAGACATAATTGGTCAAATAATTTCAATGTTTTTAAATTGTCAGACGAGCTGACTTATCTAGACTATCAAAAGGGTACGTCGTCTGCTACAGCCTTCTTAACAATTGTTTTCTTTTGACCAACAATCTCTTTAATTTCTTTATCAATTTTTTCCTCTATTTCTGCATTCTCTTGATTTTTACCAAAAAATGCATATTGCATTGACCTTACACTTATTTTGTATCTATTGACTCTATCGCCATTCCTATCAATATAAGTTTCAAATTTAAGTCTTGCACCAAGAGAAATAGCTCTTCCTCTATAAATAAATCTTTTTAGTCTTTTTGCATCATCTCCCCAACTTTCACATGCAAATAAAAGACTATCTTGCCAAGTATGACCTATGGATTTTTGTGGTGGTGCATTTACAACCATTCCAAAGTTAAAAGCATCTTCACGAGTTTGTTCACGAATAAATCCAACCGCACCTGCAATACTAACCTGATTAAGATTTATGGGTATTTTAAGGCTTTCTAGGGGCTGTGTGGGGACAACATAAAGATGTCCATCCTCATGTGGATATAATCTCCCATTGATGATTATATGAGTGCCTTCTGCATATCTTCCAGCTGCACAAGTATCTTGAGCTGCAAAGCTAGGTATAAGAGAAATAGGAACTGGTATAGGTCTTTTACCACCAGTAGGAGGTATTTCGAAAAGCATGGTCCTAAAACCACGTTCAGTAGTCGAGTCGCCTTTGTATTTGGCACAAATAGTGATGTTGTTCATAATTTTTTAGAATTTTCAATACGGTCTAACATAATCTTTGTTACGTTTTCTAGACCACGAGTAGCATGACACCTTAAGGCTATGAAACCATCCTGAAGCTTATAAAGTTCTTCATCGGAGAGATTTTCTAATTTCTCTTTTTGTTTTAATTTTTGTTCCATAAGCTGCTTACTGGCGGTTCTACTATACTTATATATCTTAGGATTACAAGAGGGTATCCGTTAAATCTAACAATTATGATGAATTCACAACAAGGATTAGGTAGTCGAGACAGGGATATCGACGAGTTTATTAGGCAAAAGAAGGATGATCCTGACTTCAAAAATATGTTTAACAAGATTATGGAGGGAGGAACCACAACAAAAAAAGTAGAAAATTTTCTAGGAGGAAATCAAATGACAGCAATGCATGATTATCAATCAGATCCTGAACTATATAAGACAGCAAAAGAAATTTATGAAATGCCTGGATATGATCCTGCGTCTAAAGCAGAAGCTAAAAGACAATTAGATTTAATGGATGCAGGTTTACCAAGATTCCCAAAGGTATAAAAAATGTTTTCCAAGAATTTTAGAGAAAAATATAAATTTGCTTTGAAGCTACAACGCTGGCCGTTAGCAGATACTGCCAAGATGGAAAAAGAAAAGAAGGAGAAAGCTAGGAAAGCTAAACTTAAAAGACTTTATGGATTTAAGGAAGACGATAAGTCAAAGACTTAATTTTTCTAATATCTGATTAACAATACTTATATCTATATCCATAAATGGTGGAATTATACCTAAAAGTCTTAGTAAACCATCGACGAACAAAGCTAGTGTAGTAAAACCAAGAATCATACTTATAACAGTTGCATCTCTGTTATGTTTACGCATTGATTCTTCATCAATACGTCTTGCTTCATCTACTGCCTCTTTTATTAAATCATCAACTTCTTTTTTCGTATAAAATTGACCAACTTCAGGTAATTTACGAATTTTTATATCCGATAAAGGTAATTTCAACTCTTTTATTACCATAAAATTCCTTTTTAAAAATTGTACTCTTTATATTTCCTATATCAATGGGTTTCCATCCAATTTTTACCTTCCCTAACTTCCCCTGTCATGGGACACTTGAGATTAAAATATTCACCTGACTTTCTAAAACAATCTACTGCGAGCTTCTTATATAGGCTGACATGCTGTGGTTTTACTAAGGCTTGAATCTCATCATGGATATGAGCTACGAATGCATAATGGATTCCCCAACGTAATTTATTCTCTTTTAAATCTTCATAAAGAATACATGTTGCCTTTTTCACACAAAGACTCCCTGTTGATTGTAAAAGTTGATTTAAAGCTGAATGTCTTGATCTAATTTGGAGATGTCTACCATCTATACCTATTAAGTATCCTCTTTCTGTCACTCTTTCATCTACTTTGTCCTTTAATTTTTTAATTGCAGGTAAATTCTTATAAAATGTGTCAATAGTCTCATAGCCTATTTGTTTTTGGCTTCTTTCACTTAAAGTTGGTTTAAGAATAGAACCTACTCGATTTGGACCGCCCCCGTACAACACGCTATAGATTAACCGTTTTGCTAATTCCCTTGTTGATTTCTTTATTTCTTCTTTACCATCATATATTCCAAACAATTTTGCGTTATGAGTATGAATATCAAAGTCTTCTTTACTAACTAATTTAGAATATTCTCCTCCATCAAAATAGGCAAGTTGTGCTCCTAAAGCTCTTAGTTCTAGACCAGATGCATCACATCCAACTTGTCTCCATCCATGAGGTGCATAAAATAAACCCCTGCATTCTGAACCATAAGGTTGACCAACACTAGGAATCTGAGCCATATTTGGACCACGATGGCTACATCTACCGCTGACACAGGCATTTGTGATAACTGATCCATGAATACGTCCATCACCATATTTTTGACTATGTTTTAACCAAGCTTCTTTACCTTCAGATATTTGACCTAATCTTTTATTTAATAATTGATAATTTGATAGTAAAGCAGCTTCTGGATATTTCTTACCAAGTACATCTAATACATCATCATCTAATTTGACATTACCTTTTTCAGTTTTATCAAAAGTTATTTCAGGATATTTTTCTTTTAATCTTTCTGAAGTTTGTTTTCTTGAAGCAGGATTAAATGTAGTTACTTTAGTTTTTAATTTTTTACCTGTTTTTTCTGAAATTCTTTCCAAAGATATTGGAGGAAAGACCTTTTGTAATTGATCATCTATCTCTGCTCTTTTACTTTTTAAATCATTTACCAATGCAAAAGCTTTCTTCTCATCAAATGGAAAACCAAATGATTCCTGTCTAGCCATTATTCTGGCAAAGTCATGTTCTAAGTTATAACATCTAGGATCAAGACTTTGAGTTTCAAAATAATTAAATAGTTCTAAAGAAACTAAAGTATCTCCTTCACAGTACTTTTGCATTTCTTCTGACCATATATCCCATCTTTCTTCATATTTATCTGATCCTTCAAAATTTATTTTTTTAACATTTAATCTTTCTCCCCACGCTCCTAATGAATGTTTACCTTTATATTTAGAAGGAATATGAGAAAATTTCTGTTCATCAACAGGCTCCAGCTCAGGCCAAAGAACTCTACTGACTATTAATGTGTCATTTATTTTGCAATTTTTCTTTAATTTAAAACTTTTATATACTTTTTTTAGTGCTCTAAAGTCGAAGTTTATTACATTGTGACCAACAAGTAGATCAGCCTTAGACATCATATATAAACCACTTTCTATTGATTCAT
>CENJ01128547.1_pt1 | contig 12312 bp, 9 predicted proteins | sample 356161 | NCBI WGS metagenome assembly CENJ01 (sample SAMEA2619531, study PRJEB7988) | marine metagenome | biome: marine biome (ENVO:00000447); feature: surface water layer (ENVO:00002042); material: "saline water (ENVO:00002010), including plankton (ENVO:xxxxxxxx)" | depth 5 m
CGCGCGCCGCGTGTTCCTTATTGAAGAGCCGATGGCCGCCGCCATTGGCGCCTCACTGCCGGTTACAGAGCCTTCAGGTTCGATGGTCGTCGATATCGGCGGTGGCACCACCGAGGTGGCGATCCTGTCGCTTGGCAATATCGTGTTCGCGCATTCGGTTCGTGTTGGCGGTGACAAGATCGACGAGGCGATCATCGCCTATATGCGGCGCACGCATAACCTGCTGATCGGTGAGGCGAGTGCCGAGCGGATCAAGAAAAATATCGGCGTCGCCCGGAAGCCGGAAAAGAGCACTGGCATCAAGATTGAGGTCCGCGGTCGCGACCTGGTCAATGGTGTGCCGAAGGAGATCACCATCACCGAGGCCCAGGTTGCCGAGGCGATTTCCGATCCGGTCCGGCAGATTGTCGACGGCGTGAAAATGGCGCTGGAACAGGCGCCGCCAGAACTTGCCGCCGATATTGTCGAAAAGGGCATCGTGATGACCGGTGGCGGGGCGCTGCTTCGCGACGTGGACGGTGTTCTTCGCGATGCAACCGGGCTGCCGATCTCGATTGCCGAGGACCCGCTGTCCTGTGTTGCGCTTGGAACCGGCAGGTGCCTCGAGGAACTCAAGACACTCCGGAACGTCCTTATCGGCGCCTAGGGAGCAGAATGTACAATGCGCGCGTCTGAGAAGGCTAAGATCAGGCAGCGCCGCATTGCGCACACGCTTCTCGTCGTTTTCAGCTTTTCGCTGATGTTTCTTGGCAAGGCCGATTTCAGCGCCCTCCGTCATGCCCGCATGGGGGCAAGCGACTTCATCGCGCCATTCGTCGATCTGGTGTCAGCACCCATCCGCGGGATTGAGACCATGGCGCAGGGCATTCGCACGGTTGCCTCGCTGCGGGCCGAGAATGTCCGCCTTCAGGCCGAAAACTCGATGCTGAAGCGCTGGCGCCGCCGCGCCGAAATCCTGGAAAGTGAAAACCGCCAGCTTCGCAGTGTCGCCGGTGCCGTATCGCCGGATCGACGCCGGCCCCTGACGGCGCGGGCGGTTACCGCGCCGGGCGGTGCCTTCGCCCATACCGTGCTCGTCGCGAATGGCAGCGAGGAGGGCATAGAGGTCGGCAACCCGGTGGTAACGGCGGATGGCCTTGTCGGCCTTGTTGTCGATGTTGGTGCCACCTATGCCCGGGTGCTGATGATCAGTGACATCAACGCGCAGATCCCCGTCATCCTGTCATCCTCCTCCTGGCCAGGGGTCACGGTTGGTAATAACGGCACCTATCTGTCGCTTCGCTTCCTTCCCGATGAAGCCGCGCCAAAGGTTGGCGAGCTTGTCCTGACATCGGGGCATGGCGGTGTGCTGCCTGCCGGCGTTCCTGTGGGCCGTGTCGATTTTGTGCAGGACGGCAATGTGCGGGTGCAGCCGGCGGTCGACCTCCGGCATCTCAGCTATGTCTCGATCCTTGTTGGTGGCACCGAGGGCATCGACCGGGCTGATCTGGAGCTTGAGGATTATTACACGCCACTTCCCGAGGCCGATGAAGAGCGGCTGTTCGAGGGTGTAAACGCCTCCGGAGCGCGACAATGAGCCGTCGCGGTCGTTTTTTCCAGAAGGCCGAGCTTGAATCGGACTGGCCGTTCCAGTTTCTTGTCGTGATTGTCGGCATGGTGCTTGCCATGGCCGAGGGCGGGCTGGCGCTGTGGCCGGTGTTCTATGGCGCAACGCCGATGCTGTCATTGATTTTCCTTTATTGGATTGCGCTCCATCATGAAAAATATGTCCTGCTTGTGACAGGTTTCCTGATTGGTCTGACCAGCGACATCCTGTTCTCCGACCTTCTTGGCGGGCGGGCGACGGCCTATATCGTGGTGCTTTTCGCCATGAACTGGCGCCGACAAAAGCTGCTGCAGGGTGATTTCCGCGATATCTGGGTTGAATTCGCCGTTACGGTGTTTGGTGTGGTGCTGTTCCAGATGGTTATCTTCAGTGCGCTTAACCTCGCCATTCCGGCCCTGACGCCGGTGATTTTCCAGATTGGCGTGACGATGATCCTGTTTCCCATTGGCTATGTCATTCTCAGCACCCTTTACTTTGCCTTCAACAAGATCAGGTTGTCGACGTGAACAGGAAGGCAAAGCAGAAGGAGGGTCGCCGCACCATCGGGCGTCGCACGCTGCTCCTCGGCAGCGGCATGCTGCTTGTCACAAGTTTCCTGTCGGGCCGCCTCTATCAACTTCAGGTGGCGCAGAGCAACCGCTACAAGCGCCTGTCCGACCGCAACCAGTTTGATTTACGCATTGTGCCGCCGCGGCGAGGCCGGTTGATAGACCGCAAGATGCGGCTTCTTGCCGGCAATGCCGAATCCTATCTTCTGCACATCACCCCGCTATATGCCGGCGATCTCGACCGGGCGCTGGCACAGCTCGGCCAGCTTGTTGACCTGACCGAGGATGATGTGGCGCGGGTGCGCGAGACGGCCCGAAAAGAGCCGTCCTTCAGGCCGATCATGATCCGTGAGAGCCTGACACAGCGCGAACTGGCACGGCTTGCCGTGCGATCCGCCTATCTTCCCGGTGTCACCTTCGAAAAAACGCTCCGCCGGATTTATCCGCAGGGTGCGCTGACAGGCCATGTGACAGGCTATGTCTCGCCGATCACCAGCCGCGAGGTCGAGGAGAACCGGTCCCTTCGCGACCTGCCGAATCTCGCCACAGGCAAGATCGGGATTGAATACGCGCTGGAGCCCGAATTGCGTGGACAGCCTGGCAATGAACGTGTCGAGGTCAATGCGCGTGGGCAGCCAATCCGGGTTTTTCGTGATTTTGAACCGCGATCCGGGACCGATGTAAGGCTGGCTCTTGATATCGGCCTGCAGCAGCATGTGACCAGCGTTCTGCGCCGTGGCCAGTCCGAGCAGGTCAATATGGCGAGCCCGGAGGTGCAACGGGCGATCGCCGCTGACAGTGATCTCAAGCTCCACCTTGCGTCTGGCGAGAACATGCTGCTGCGTGACAGTGTCGGCAAGATCACGGCCCCGGAATCCGGGGCGGCCATCGTGATGGATGTCCATAGTGGTGAGATCCTGGCCATGGTGTCGGCGCCGACCTATGACCCGAACATGTTCACCGACCGGTTGCTGACTCGCGACTGGCGACGCCTGAACGCGCATCCGCGCAATCCACTGCTGAACCGGGTGACGGCCGGCATGTATGCGCCGGGCTCGACCTTCAAGATGGTTGTCGCACTGGCGGCGCTCGAGGCCGGGATCATCAATGAAAATTCCCGCTTCTTCTGCAATGGCAGCATGGATCTTGGTAACGCCACCTTCCATTGCTGGTTTGAGGATGGTCACGGGTCGGTCAATGTCGTGCGGGCACTGGAACGCTCCTGTGATGTTTTCTTCTATGAGGTGGCTCTGAAGACTGGCATTCAGCGGATCAAGGCGATGGCGGAAAAGCTTGGACTTGGTGATGTCACCGGCATCGATATACCGGGCGAGAAATCGGGCATCATCCCGAACCATGAATGGAAGGTGGCAACGCATGGCGTTGTCTGGACCCCGGGCGAGACGGTGGTTGCCGGGATTGGCCAGGGCTATGTCCTCGTCACACCAATGCAGCTTGCCGTGATGACGGCGCGACTCGCCAATGGCAACAAGGCGGTCATACCCTCGCTCAAGGCGGTGGAGGGAGAGGTCGAGTTTGCCGATCTTGGCATTTCGGAGAGTGCCCTTCGCATTGTTCGTGAGGGGATGTTCGAGGTGATGAATGGCAGTCTTGGCACCGCCCGAAGGCATAATCTGCCGTCACGCCAGGGCGGCATGTCGGGCAAGACTGGCACGGTGCAGGTGAAACGGATCACCAAGGAACAGCGTGAAGCCGGTATCACCAAGAATATCGAGCGCCCGTGGAAAGAGCGCGATCATGCGCTGTTTGTCGGCTATGCGCCGGTTCGGAACCCCCGTTATGCCGTGGCTGTTGTTGTCGAACATGGCGGCAGCGGATCGTCGATGGCGGCACCGATTGCCCGCGCGGCGCTGCAGCGCGCGCTGGAAATCAACGGAGAGGCCTGATGAAGACGGAAACCGTTGGCATCCTGCAGACCATACTTCGCATCCCCTGGCACATCCTTTTTGTGGCCGGGGTGCTGGTGGCCATCGGTGCGATGGCGCTGTATTCGGCCTCCGAGGGGTCATGGACACCCTGGGCGGGTCGTCACGCCATTCGCGGCGCGGTCGGCGCCAGCATGGTTCTGATCCTGGCCTTCATCAATTTCAAGCTGTTGCGGATCTGGGCCTACCCGCTTTACATGGCGTCGATCGTCATGCTTGTCGTCCTGCTGGCGCTTGGCGGCGGCGGTGGGGTGGCGCGCTGGATCACCGTTGGCGGCTTTACCTTTCAACCGTCCGAGCCGACCAAGATTGCCGTTCTACTGGCGCTGGCGCGCTATTTCGACAGCCAGCCGCTGGAGAGGATGCGCTCGGTGCTAACCTATCTGCCACCGCTGGTGATGATCGGGGTGCCCTTCCTGCTGGTTGTCGAACAGCCGGATCTCGGCACCGCGCTGGCGCTGGCGCTGGGATCGCTTGCCGTGCTATTCGTGGCCGGCCTGCCTTGGCGCTATATTCTGGCATCGGTTGTTCTTGGCATTTCGGCCGTGCCGGTGCTGTGGTCACAGCTTCACGCCTATCAGAAGGCGCGGGTGATGACCTTCCTCAATCCCGGTGCGGACCAGCTTGGGGCGGGCTATCAGATCACGCAGTCGAAAATCGCTCTCGGGTCGGGCGGGATGTTCGGCAAGGGCTTTCTGATGGGAAGCCAGAGCCAGCTGAACTATCTTCCCGAAAAGCAGACGGATTTTGTCTTCACGATGATTGGTGAGGAATTCGGCCTTGTCGGCAATCTGTTCATCCTCGGGCTATATCTGCTGCTGATTGGCGCGGTACTGACGATCAGCCTGCGCGTCGGCAGCCGCTTTGCCCAGCTGACCTGCATTGGCATCGCGGTGATGCTGTTCCTCTACGTGTTCGTCAATGTGGCGATGGTCACCGGCCTGCTGCCGGTGGTCGGCGCACCGCTGCCATTGATTTCATATGGCGGTACCGCGATGCTGACCGTCTTCCTTGGCCTTGGCATTGTCACCAGCGCCGTCGTCCATGACCGCCCGGAAGTGGATTGACGTGTTGCAAGGTGGATCATTTGCCGCACGTCCTTTCTTTCACCATACAACACCACACCTATAACAGGCGGCCCGCCCGGCCCGAACGTCAACGGAGTGCCTAGATATGTTCAGATTTTTCACCACGGCGAAATGGGCCCTCTGGGCGTATCTTGGCTCGATTGTCATTCTGGGATCCCTCTGGGTGCAGGTGCAGATCGACGTCAAGATCAATGAGTGGTTTGGCGAATTCTATGACATGATCCAGAAGGCGCTTGGCGAGCCGAATGCCGTGACCATGACCGAATATATCGGCGGGCTTCTCAGTTTCGGAAAGCTGGCGGCGGTGGCGATCACGCTTGGCCTGGCGACAAGCTTTCTGACCAGCCATTTCCTGTTCCGCTGGCGAACCGCCATGGTTGAATGGTACCACGAGGTCTATGACCGGGCGCGTACAATTGAGGGCGCCGCGCAGCGGGTGCAGGAAGACACCATCAAATTCTCGCGGATCGTCGAGGGGCTTGGCACATCGCTGATTGAGAGCATTCTTGTCCTGATCGAGTTTTTCCCGATCCTGGTTGGTCTTGGTGCCGGTATCACCATCCTGTGGTTTGATGATTGGGAGTATGGGCTTGTCACCGGCGCCCTGATCTGGGCCGTTGGCGGCACCGTGCTGATGATCATCCTTGCCTGGATCCTGCGTCTTGTTGGCATTGAGTATGATCTTCAGAAAAGGGAAGCTGCCTATCGAAAGCTCCTTGTGATCGCCGAGGATGATGGTTCGGTGCGCCCGAAGTCACTCGAGGAGTTGTTTGATGATGTGCGGCAGATTCATTTCAAGAGCTATCTCAGATACATCTATTTCAACACCGGGCGTCTTGCCTATCTGCAGACCAACGTGCTTGTTGCCTATATCTTTCTGGCGCCAGCCATCGTCGGTGGCATGATCACGCTTGGCGTAATGCAGCAGATCATCCGGGCCTTCGGACGGGTTGAGGGGTCGATGCAGTATCTGTTCCGCAGCTGGCCAACAATCGTCGAGCTGGCCAGTGTCTATAAGCGTCTTCGCGAGTTTGAGCGCGAGATTCAGGCTGGCATTGAAGCTGACAGGATCGCTGGCCGGCCAGATGAAGGCAGGACAGGTTAGAGGAAATCAGTCTTCAATCAGCGATGAGCTTGAATGATTGCCGAGGGTGGGGATGATGATCACCTCTCCACCCCGTGCGGCCGCTATGTCACCGCCGACAACATCTTCAGGCCGGTAGTCCCCGCCCTTGAAGATGATATCAGGCTGCAGCGCGGTAATGAGTTCCAGCGGCGTGTCCTCCGCAAACACCGCCACCCCGTCGACAAGCGGGAGACTGGACATCACGGCGGCACGCTGGCGGGCATTCTGTATTGGTCGTGAATCGCCTTTCAGCCGCTTGACCGATGCATCGCTGTTCAGGCCGACAATGAGCCTGTCACATGATCTGGCGGCGGTTTCCAGAAGGTGCATATGCCCCGGGTGAAGAAGGTCGAAGCAGCCATTGGCAAAGCCGATCCGATCACCCTGCGCGCGCCACGCCTCGCAGGTTTTCGCCAGTCCTGTCACATCAAGGTCCGGCGTTGCCGGACCGGCCATGGCGATGATTTCGCCCGGGCTGACGGTGGCGGTGCCGGCCTTGCCGACGACGACACCTGCCGCAATGTTGGCCAGCTGCACCGCCTCGGCCTGTGTCACGCCGCTGGCCAGCGCGGCGGCAATCATCGCGATCACCGTATCGCCGGCGCCGGAGACATCGAATACCTCGCGCGCCCTTGTGGGATCGTGGTCCCATGTTCCGTCGGCGCGGGCAAGCAGCATGCCGCGGGCGCTCAGCGTGACAAGGATTGAACCGAGTTCATAAGATTTTGCCAGTTCGCTTGCCGCTGCGGCGATGTCCTCAAGATCATCTCCGGCGAGTGTCGCCGCCATTCTCAATTCTGACAGGTTTGGTGTCAGCATGTCCGAACCGGCATAGACAGAAAAATCGGCCAGCTTGGGGTCGGTAACAAGCGGGATCGCGGCCTTGCTTGTCAGGGTTTTGATCTGCGTGATGACGTCGGGCGGAACAGCCCCCTTGGCGTAGTCGGACAGCACCACAAGCTTCACGCCTGGCAGGCTGTCTGCGAAGCTGGAGACAAGCTGCGTTGCCGTGCTCCCGTCGATGGGTGTTGTGATCTCCTCATCGACACGAAGCACCTGCTGTTTGTCGGCGCGAAAGCGTGTCTTGGTCGTCGTCGGGCGCGCGTTATCGACCACCTGATGAAAGTCGATCGCCAGATTTGATCCGAGGAGCTGGCCAAGCTGCAGGCCCGCCGCATCACCGCCGGTTACCGACAACAGTCGGACATCGCATCCCAGCCTGGCAAGATTGATCGCCACATTCGCCGCGCCGCCCGGCATGATGCTGTCCATGGCCTTCTCGAGGATCGGGACCGGCGCCTCAGGTGACAGTCGGCTGACCGTGCCATCGACGAACCGGTCGAGCATGACATCGCCGACCACCATGATCGAGCCACCTTGAAGGGCCAGCAGTCGCTGGGCAAGAACGGACGCTTCCATAGGGTTCAACTCCTTGGCTTTGTCTTGGTCTGATCTGTCTTGGTCTGATCCGTCTTGCCCGACTTTGTCTTACTCTCGCGGGTCTCGCGGAATTTCGTCGCCGCGCCCTCGCGTTCGGAGGTGTGGGCCCGTTCAACGGCGATGCTGTCGGGACCAACATCGCGGGTGATGGTGCTGCCGGCTCCGATGATCGCGCGGGCACCGATTGTCACCGGCGCGACGAGGGCGGTGTTTGAACCGATAAAGGCACCTTCGCCAATCAGTGTCTCGTATTTGCCGAAACCGTCATAGTTGCATGTGATCGTGCCGGCGCCGATATTCGCTTCGGCGCCGATGGTGGCATCGCCAAGATAGGTCAAATGGTTGGCCTTCGCCCCGGCGCCAAGTGTTGTCTTCTTGATCTCGACAAAGTTTCCAACCTTCACACCATCACCGGCCTCGGTGCCGGGACGCAGCCTTGCATATGGACCGATGATGCAGCATGCGCCGAGGCGGGTGCCTTCAAGATGGGAAAAAGCCCGGATGATGCTGCCTTCGCCAATATGACAGCCGCTGCCAATCACCACATGCGGTTCGATGATCACATCGGGTTCGATGATGGCATCGGCGGCGATGAACACCGTTTCCGGGGCGATCATGGTCACACCCGCCTGCATTGCCGTCGTTCTGAGGCGCGATTGCAAGGCTGCTTCCGCGGCCGCAAGATCCACGCGGTCATTGACCCCCAGGATGTCGGTCTCGTCGATCACCATATGCGCAACCCTGTGGCCGCTGCCGGACGCCAGGGCGACAATATCGGTCAGATAATATTCACCCTTGGCGTTGTCATTGGTCACCTGGTCCAGCAGGTCAAACAGCAGCGGGGTCTTTACCGCCATGATCCCGCCATTACACAGCCCGATGCGCTGCTGGGCGTCGGTGGCCTCGCGATGCTCGACGATGCACTCAATGTCACCGCCGGGACCCTGCACAAGCCGGCCATACCCTGTCGGGTCGGCGGGTTCGAACGCCGCCACCGCTATCGCCGCGCCATCGGCCACCTTACCAACAAGGGCCGAAATGCTGTCAGCCCTGACAAGCGGTGTATCGGCAAACATCACGATGGCGATGCCGTCATCCCATCCGACGGCGTCACGCGCCGCGGCAACGGCGCTGCCGGTGCCAAGCTGGTCTTCCTGGATCGCAACGCCGGTGTCGCCCAGCCATGTCTGGATCTCGGCAGACTCAGGTGCGAGCACCGCAACGGTCCTGGTGGCGCCGGCGGCGCGGGCGGCGTCAATCGACCAGCCCAGCATCGGATGTCCCCCGACACGGTGAAGTGGCTTCGGCAGCGAAGATTTCATTCGGGTGCCTTTGCCGGCGGCAAGAATGATGGCTGTAAATTCCATGACTCCATTTAACCGGAATGACGGTGATTCAGCAATCTGAACCGTGAATTGGAACGAAATGGGTCAGGTGACGCCGCGAATGAGATTGATGCTTTTTTCTGCCTCACTCTGCGGCTACCCTGCGCGGGAGTTGTCGTTAAGACAGTGGTTCGACGCGCGCTGCTTGACGTCTGGACCAATAAGCGGAGCCTTGCCCATGTGCGGTATCGTTGGTGTTGTTGGACTGCAGGATTGTGCAGACACACTTCTGGATTCCCTGAAACGGCTTGAATATCGGGGCTATGACTCCTCCGGCATTGTGACGCAGACAGCTGACGGGTTTGCCATGAACCGGGCAGTTGGTAAATTAAGCGCGCTGTCTGCCATGATGCGCGAGACCCGGTTGGCCGGCCAATCGGGACTTGGCCACACAAGATGGGCAACGCATGGCGGCGTGTCCGAGCGCAATGCCCACCCTCATGTTGCCGGCGACAGGATTGCCATTGTCCATAATGGCATCATAGAAAATCATGTGGCGTTGCGTGATGAGCTTCGCGCCGCCGGACATGAATTCGCCAGCGAGACGGATTCCGAAGTTCTGGCGCACCTGTTCCTTGTGGCTTTCGACCAGGGAATGTCCGCGCAGGAGGCAGGCGCCACCGTCCTCTCACAGATCGAAGGCACCTTCGCGCTTGCGGCCATGCATGTCGACCATCCGGATATGATGATTGTCGCAAGGAATGCGTCGCCACTGGCGGTTGGTCTCGGAAATGGTGCCAGTTTTGTCGGCTCCGATGCTGTTGCTCTGGCGCATCTCACCCGCAATGTGATCTATCTGAAGGACAATGATTTCGCCATTATCACGCCGGATTCGGTCGAAGTTTTCGATGCTCAGGGTGTGCCGGTCAATCGCGAGGTTGTGATTGTCGCGGCGAGCCAGGGGATGGTCAACAAGGGCGGATATCGGCATTTCATGGAAAAGGAAATCCATGAACAGCCTGACGCCATTGCGCATACGCTTGCCGCCATGACGGGGCCGGATGGAACGCTGTCGACGCCGCTTTCGCGAGAAGATCTGCAGGGCATGGACGGCATTGTCATGCTGGCCGCCGGCACCAGTCATTATGCGGCCATGGTCGCACGATATTGGATTGAGGCGCTGGCACGCGTGCCGGTATCCTGCGAGATCGCCTCGGAATACAGATATCGTAAGCCGGTGACGGGCGCTTTCACCACAGCCATTGCGATTTCACAGTCAGGGGAAAGCCTCGATACGCTGATGGCAATGCGTCACGCTGGCGAGGCAGGGCTAAACACCATTGGTCTGGTCAATGTGCCAGAGAGTACGATCGCCCGCGAGGCCAACCTCGTAATGCCGACACGTGCCGGGCCGGAGATCGGGGTGGCCAGCACCAAGGCCTTTACCGCGCAGCTGACGGCGCTGGTCTGTTTTGCCGCCGCGCTGGCCGAGGCCAAGGGCCAGATCAATGCGCAAAGACGCGATGAAATACATACGCATATCCAGGGCCTGCCGTCGATGATCGGCAAGACGCTTGGTCTGTTTGACGATATCAGGCCGCTTGCGCATTCGCTGAGCGCGGCGCGATCGGCGCTGTATCTCGGGCGTGACGTGCTGTTCCCGGTGGCCATGGAAGGGGCGCTGAAGCTGAAGGAACTCAGCTACATCCATGCTGAAGGGTTTGCATCAGGCGAGATGAAGCATGGGCCGATTGCGCTGATTGAGGAGGGACTGCCGGTGATCGCGCTGCTAGCCGCGGACGAGGTCATGGGCAAGGCGGCTAGCAATCTGCAGGAGGCAAGTGCCCGCGGCGCGCGGATTATCCTGGTCACCGAGGAGCGTGCGGCCGGCACGGTTGATTTCGCCGACCAGGTCATAACTGTGCCGAATGTCGACCCGCTTCTCGCACCGCTGCTATTGACGGTGCCGGTGCAGATCCTTGCCTATCTGACGGCCTTTGAGAAGGGCACGGATGTCGACCAGCCACGAAATCTCGCCAAATCAGTCACCGTAGAATAGGTGGCCAGCGCCGCTGATCCGTTGCGACATAAATGCGACGTTTTGTCGAAAATAGACAATAAACCGGCTTTAATTTAGAATCTTCTGAACAAACTTGTTCTAATAGTCCGCTCATTGACAATCTTTGTTGCGCCCAACCGCATTTGGTTTCCGTGGTGTCGTGGCAAGGTCTGAAAGTGAAAGGATACTACCCAATGAACAAGCTGCCCTTTGCCTTATGCGTGAGTCTCCTGGCTTTCGGATTCAGTCACGCCGCTACTGCGCTGACGCTCAAATCCGGGCAGGTTCTGTCCTCCGACGGGCAGGTTCATGATGGTGCCAGCCCGGAACAGAAAGAGGCTCTGATTGCCAAGTCAAAGGAGCAGGGCTGGTTCGGTGCCGAGGGCAAGAAATCCGGTGTTCAGGGCAGCAACGTTTATGTTGTGGTGCAGGATGAGCTTGTTTTCGTTCCAATCAAGGAAATCAAGGGCAAGTCCAAGGAAGGCGTCACCGAGGTAATCAAGAACCATATCGTCGATGCTCTCATGGCGGATGCCACGGCGAAGGTTATTGCTGAGGAGGGAAGCATCGACGCCGAATCCCTGGAAAAGTTCGCCGAACTTGCAAATGACCCTGTGACGGCAGAGATTGCGGCACAGATTGCCGAGGATGCCGCCGGCGATGCCGCCATGGCTGAGGCACTGACAGAGGCCACCCTCGCTGTGGCGACAGTTGATATTAACAATGCCGCCGAGGTTGCCGCCGCTGAGGCAAGCTATGAAGCCGCCATTGAGGCCGCGCATGCGGAAAAATGCGCAGGTGGCCCCGGCTCCGCAGATGGCTGCTGATCGGGAGGAAACGTGATGATGAGATCGTCTCTTTGCCTCCTCGCGCTTGTCCCGTTCATCGCAGTCAACAGCGTGAATGCTCTGACGCTTAAATCCGGTGAGGTATTGTCGAGTGATGGCAAAATTTACTCCGGCGCGTCACCCGATCAAAAGGCGGCGATAGTCGCGCAATCAAAAAGCACGGGTTTGTTTGGTGCCGACGGCAAGAAAGCCGGGGTGCGGGGGTCAAACATCTTTGTGGTTGTCGGCGAGGATGTGGTGTTTGTGCCGTTGACCGATGTGCGCGGCAAGTCCAAGGAACAGATGATGGACATCATCGCGGAGGCTGCCGGTCAACAGCTCGGCCC
>CENJ01021002.1_pt1 | contig 12300 bp, 9 predicted proteins | sample 356161 | NCBI WGS metagenome assembly CENJ01 (sample SAMEA2619531, study PRJEB7988) | marine metagenome | biome: marine biome (ENVO:00000447); feature: surface water layer (ENVO:00002042); material: "saline water (ENVO:00002010), including plankton (ENVO:xxxxxxxx)" | depth 5 m
AAAAATGAACTTATACAAATCAATTTTAGTTAAGCTATCTTTAATATTTCTAATATTATTATTTCAAAGCAATTTATCTTTTGCTCAAATTAGCACCCAACAGTTAGGGGGAAGCCAAATTAATACCATTACTACAGCTGTTCCTTTTTTACTTATTTCACCAGATTCAAGATCTGGAGCAATGGGAGATGCTGGTGTTGCTATAAGTCCCGATGCAAATGCAATTCATTGGAATCCAGCAAAACTGGTTTTTATTGATCCGATTAAGGATGTTGGATTTAGCATGTCATATTCTCCATGGTTAAGAGCGCTAGTAAACGATATAAATTTAGCTTATTTAGCTGGTTATAAAAGATTAGATAGATTTTCAACAATTGGTGCTTCTTTAAGATATTTTTCTCTGGGAAATATAACTTTTACAGACCAATTTGGAACGACCATTAGAGATTTTAAACCAAATGAATTTGCATTTGATGTTGTTTATTCTAGAAAACTAAGTGACAATCTTTCTGCTGGATTGGCTGCAAGATATATTTATTCTAATTTAACTGGAGGTACATCTGTTGGAGGAGCTGATACTAAGCCAGGACAGAGCGCAGCTGCAGATTTATCTATTTACTATATATCAAACCCTTTTGATATTGCCGATAAAAAATCCACCATAGCATTTGGAACCAATATTTCAAATATTGGAGCTAAAATGGCCTACACTGAAAATGCAGAACGAGATTTTATACCTACTAATTTGAGATTGGGAAGTACAATTACTACAGAGTTGGATGAATTTAACCAATTTTCTTTCTCATTTGATGTCAATAAATTATTGGTTCCTACCAATCCTTATTACGATCCAAATGATGGTAGTATTGTTTCTGGAAAAGACCCGAATGTTGGTGTAGCCTCAGGGATTTTTGGTTCTTTTTCTGATGCCCCTGGAAACGTACTTTTAGATAATAACAATAATTATTATGTTGAAAATGGATCCAAGTTTAATGAAGAGCTAAATGAATTAAATCTATCATTAGGTGCAGAGTTTTTATACAGCGAACTTTTTGCTTTAAGAGCTGGATACTTTCATGAACACCCAACAAAGGGAAATAGAAGATTTATTTCTTTCGGAGCTGGAATAAAGTATAAGGTACTAGAGCTTGATTTATCCTATATACTAGCACTAACTCAACAAAGTCCATTAGCCAATACCATTAGGTTTTCTATTAAGCTTAACATGGGAAGTTCGGAATCTAATGAATAGTTAAATGATTGAGAAATTAACTATTTCTTATAAATCCTATGATTCTAAAGAAGAACTTTCTTTATTAGACCAAAAGTTAGTTAACAAATCAGAACAAATTTTAGAAAGTGCCTATTCTGCTTATTCGGGGTTCAGTGTTGGAGCTGCTGCTCTTCTAAGTAATGGAGAAATTATGGCTGCTAATAATCAAGAAAATATAGCTTATCCTTCGTCCATGTGTGCTGAAAGAGTCCTTTTTTACTTTTGTAAATCTAATTTTCCAGAACTAATTATTGAAAAAGTTGCTATTTCTGTGAAATCAGTTGAGAAAGTAATTGCCGATCCTATTTCACCATGTGGATCGTGTAGACAAACTATGTTTGAATATGAACAAAATCAAGACCAAAAAATTAAAATTTTTTTAAAGGGAGAGATTGGAAAAGTACTTGAAATGAATAGTGTTGAAGACTTGCTGCCATTGGCCTTTAAAACAGATGTATTAAAACGTTATTAAAATTTATCTCAAAAGTTTAATTTCTTTTCATATATGCTATATTTGTAATTAAAATTTTTATATGTCAACAACAACCATAGAAAAAACAACCAAAAATAAGACTAAAAAAGCTTTAAATTTTTCTAAAAAACAATATTTAAAGTGGTATAAAGACATGTTAGTCATGAGAAAAGTTGAGGAGAGAGTTGGACACTTATATATCCAACAAAAATTTGGTGGATTTTGTCATTTATATATAGGTCAAGAAGCATTAGTTGCTGGAACAGCATCTGCTTGTAAGAAAGAAGACAAACACATTACTGCTTACAGAGATCATGCTCATCCAATTGCCTTAGGTGTTCACCCAAAATATATGGTTGCTGAGCTTTATGGAAAAAAGACTGGAATGTCCAAAGGAAAAGGTGGTTCTATGCATATGTTTAGTAAAGACGTAAATCTTATGGGAGGACATGGAATCGTTGGTGCTCAGATTCCTATGGGTGCAGGAATAGCTTTTGCAGATCAGTATAAAGGAAATAATGCAGTAACTTATTGTTCATTTGGAGACGGAGCTGCAAGACAGGGAGCTCTTCATGAAACATTTAATATGGCAATGATGTGGAAGATACCTGTGGTGTTTATTATTGAAAACAATAATTATGCAATGGGAACATCTGTCAAAAGAACTACAAATGTTGAAGACATGAGTGAAATTGGTAAATCTTATCATATGCCTTCAAAAGCAGTTGATGGTATGTCTGTAGAAGCGGTCCATTTTGCTATTGAAGAGGCTTCTGAAAGAGCAAGAAATGGTGAAGGCCCCACTTTACTTGATATAAGAACTTATAGATACAAGGGGCATTCAATGTCTGATCCACAAAAGTACAGGACTAAAGACGAAGTGGAAGATTATAAAGGGAAAGATCCAATTGTACAGGTTCTTAATACAATTACTGATCACAAGCTAGCTTCTGAAAGCGACATAAAAAAAATCCAAGAAGAGGTAAAGAAAATTGTGGATGAGTCCATTGCTTTTGCAGAAGAATCACCAGAACTGGAACCACACGAATTATATGAAGACGTATATACCCAAAAAGATTACCCATTTATAAAAGACTAAATTTATTATATGGCTGAAATTGTAAGAATGCCCAAATTAAGCGACACCATGATTGAAGGTGTGGTTGCAGAATGGCATAAAAAAGTTGGAGATAGTATTGAAAGTGGAGAACTTTTAGCAGAAATAGAAACTGATAAAGCTACTATGGAATTTGAGTCCTTTCAGGAAGGAGTCTTATTACATATTGGTGTAGAAAAGGGACAAAATGCACCGGTTGACTCAATACTGGCAATACTTGGTGAAAAAGGAGAAGACATTCAAGATCTTTTAAAAGATGAAAAGGCTCCTGAAGAAGAAATAGAACCTCCAAAAGAAGAAAAACCAGTTGCTAAGGTTGAGCCTGTAATAGCAACACCTGTTGAACCAGTTCCTGTTATTCAAACTTCTTCTATCTCTAATAATTCCTTCCCTCCAGCCGAATCTATATCAAATTTAAGTTCTAAAGCCTCTCCTCTTGCTAAAAAACTGGCTGAAGAAAAAGGCATAAATTTAAAATTTGTTAATGGAACTGGAACAGATGGAAGAATTGTGAAAAGAGACATTGATAATTTTCAAGGAAAATCTAGCATCACTGGACAGGAATCATTTATTGATGAATCCGTTTCTCCAATGAGAAAAGTTATTGCTCAAAGACTTGCTGAAAGTAAATTTTCAGCACCACATTTTTATCTAACTGTCTCCATAAACATGGATAATGCCATAACATCTAGAATAGCCATCAATAACTCTATAACTCCATCAAAAATCTCCTTTAACGACTTTGTTGTCAAAGCAGCAGCAGTTTCTCTTAAAGATCATCCAAAAGTAAATGCATCCTGGCATGGAGATTTCATAAGATATAACAATCATGTTCATATCGGAGTTGCTGTAGCAGTTGATGAAGGCCTTTTAGTTCCAGTTGTTAGATTTGCAAACGAAAAGTCTTTAACTCATATCGGAGAAGAAGTTAAAACATTCGCTAAAAAAGCCAAAGATAAAAAGCTTCAGCCGGAAGAATGGGAGGGTAATACTTTTACCATTTCTAATCTAGGAATGTTTGGGATTGATAATTTCACAGCAATTGTAAACCCTCCAGATGCATGTATTTTAGCTATAGGTGGAATTCAAGAAATTCCAATTGTGAAAAATGGAGAAATAGTCCCTGGAAATATCATGAAAGTTACTCTAAGTTGTGATCATAGAGTTGTTGACGGTGCAGTTGGCTCAGCATTTTTAAATAGTTTTAAAAATTATTTAGAAAATCCTGTATTATTACTAGGTAAAGATTCTATATAATCATCTTAAATAATTTAATTTTTTTGTTCTATTTTCATAGATGAATTTTATTTTCATTCTTGGACAATAACATATTAAATACTTCTATCGAATATTTAAAAGGGGTGGGCCCAAAAAGAGCCGACTTACTTAGGACTGAATTAAATATCTATAGATTTAGAGATTTATTAAATTACTTTCCTTTTAGATATGTTGATCGCTCTAAAACTATTCAAGTAAAAGATATTTCAGAATCCTTAGGGAATGTTCAGATTTTAGTAAAAATCACAAATATTCAAGAGTTAGGTCAACATAGGAAAAAAAGACTTTTAGTTACTGCCTTTGATGCTAGTGGAACCGTACAGTTAGTTTGGTTCAAAGGGGTAAAATGGATTAAATCAGCCATTAAGATTGGAGAACAATATGTAGTTTTTGGTAAGCCAAATTTTTATGGGGGGACACTTAATTTTAATCATCCAGAAATTGAGTTGGAGGAAAAAAATAAGAATAAAGAAGGGAATCTTCAGCCTGTTTACCATTCTACAGAAAAGTTATCCTCCTTCGGCCTTCAGTCAAAAGGAATTGAAAATTTAATGAGAAACTTATTGCCACAAGTATTAAATTTCATTCCTCAAACTCTTTCCCAAAGAATAGAAAAAAAGAACCATTTTCCATCTATCAATAATGCTTTTGCTAATATTCATTTTCCAAAGGATAAAAATATGCTTAAAAAATCTATTATTAGATTGAAATATGAAGAACTATTTTTTTTGCAGCTCGGAATGAATCGTCAAAAACTCAATACTCGAAAAAAATCTAAGGGATATGTATTTAAAGAGGTTGGTGATAATTTTAATAAGTTTTTTAAAGATTACCTTCCTTTCGAACTGACCAACGCTCAAAAAAGAGTAGTCAAAGAAATTCGTAAAGATTTAGGTTTAGGTTCCCACATGAATAGACTTTTACAGGGAGATGTTGGCAGTGGTAAAACGCTAGTTGCTGTCCTTACAATATTACTGTCAATCGATAATGGATTTCAGGCATGTTTGATGGCTCCAACAGAAATTTTAGCCAATCAGCATTTTAAAACTATAGAAAACTTTTTAAATCCTTTGGGTATAAATATTGCCCTACTTACTGGTTCAGTAAAAAAATCTGATAGAAAAATTATTCATGAATCCTTAGAGAATGGGAGTCTAAATATACTGGTTGGTACTCATGCTCTTTTAGAAGATAAAGTTAAGTTTAAAAATTTGGGATTAGCCATTATTGATGAACAGCATAGATTTGGAGTTGCCCAAAGAGCAAAATTATGGAAAAAAAACCATTATCCTCCCCACGTTTTAGTTATGACAGCTACACCAATCCCTAGAACTTTAGCCATGACATTTTATGGTGATTTAAATGTTTCTGTAATTGATGAACTTCCTCCAGGAAGAAAACCAATTAATACCATTCACCGATTTGATTCTAGTAGGCTTAAAGTATTTCAATTTATTGAAGATGAAATTAAAAAAGGTCATCAAGTATATATTGTATACCCTTTAATTGAAGAATCTGAAAAGTTAGATTATAAGGATTTGATGGACGGTTATGAAAGTATTGTTAGAAGATTTCCATTGCCAAATTATAACGTAAGTATTGTTCATGGTAAAATGAAACCTGAAGCAAAAGATTATGAAATGTCACAATTTGTTGAGGGGAAAACTCAAATAATGGTTGCAACAACTGTAATAGAAGTTGGAGTTGATGTACCTAATGCTTCATTAATGATTATTGAAAGTGCTGAAAAATTTGGACTTTCTCAGCTACATCAACTTCGAGGAAGAGTTGGTAGAGGAGCTGATAAATCATATTGTATACTAATGAGTGGATACAAACTATCAAATGAGGCTAAAATAAGAATCGAAACTATGGTGAGAACTAATGATGGATTTGAAATTTCAGAGCAAGATTTAAAAATTAGAGGACCTGGAGATGTTATGGGAACTCAGCAAAGTGGGGTTCTAGATTTTAAATTAGCTGATCTTGCGAAAGATGGTCAATTAGTTCAATTAGCAAAAATTGATGTTGATGAATTGATTGCTTTAGATTCAAATATTTCTAGTTTAGAAAATCAATCTATCAAGAAAGAACTAATTCGTCAAATGAAATTAAAACCAAATTGGAGTAACATAAGTTAATCTCTAATTTAACATTTTCTATATTTACACCTAAAATGAATTTATGGCCTCCACTTCAGAAATAAAAAACGGACTGTGTATCAAGCACAATAATAAACTAATGCAAATAAAAGAATTCCAACATGTTAAGCCTGGTAAGGGCCCGGCATTTGTAAGAACTAAAATGAGAGGAATTGAAGATGGAAGAGTTTTAGATCACACCTTTCCGTCTGGACATAAGATTGATATTGTAAGAATTGAAAATAGATCATATCAATATCTTTATAAAGAAAATGATGGTTATCATTTTATGAATACCTCAAATTATGAACAAGTATTTATTGAATCTCACATGATTGATCAACCTGATTTTTTAAAGGAGGGAATTATTTGTACCATTATTTTTCATGCAGAAGAGGAAATGCCATTATTAGTAGAACAACCCCAATTTCTATCTACAGAAGTTACTTATACAGAACCAGGAATTAAAGGAGATACTGCAACTAATACTATGAAGCCAGCGACCATTGAAACTGGAGCAAAAGTCAAAGTTCCATTATTTATTAACACAGGGGATTTGATTAAAGTTGATATTCAAAAAGGTATGTACGTAGAAAGAATTAAGTCATGAGTTTTACTATTCACGGCATTCAACATCTAGGAGTTGGTGTTCCAGATCACGAATCATCATGGAAATGGTACAGAAAATTTTTTGGAATGGATATTCCTTTGTTTAATGATGAAGCAGAAGCACCTTTAATGACTATTTATACTAAAGGAAAAGTTATTTCTAAACGAGCTGCTATGGTTCTCAATATCAAAGGGGGTTGTGCTATGGAGATTGTTAGCCCTAGCACATTCAAAGCATCCCATGCAAAAACTAATTTCCAACTTGGTGACCTAGGAATTTTTATAGGAATGATTAAAACTCCAAATCTAGAAAAAGCTTATGATTTTTTCCAATCAAATAATGGTAATGTTATTTCAAAAGTCATCCCAACTCCATATGGCCACGATTCTTTTTATGTAAAAGATTTAGACGATTTAATTTGGCAGATTATCCCTGCTAAAGATTTTTACACCAATTATAATCACCCTACAGGAGGAACAGTAGGATGCTCTATTGGAGTTTCAAATATGGATAAATCTTTGGCTTTCTATAATTTGTTGGGATATGATGAGGTGATACATGACCAAACCAGCATCTTCAGTGATTGGGCTCATATTCATGGAGGAGATTCGGAGTACAGAAGGGTTTTAATTTCTCAAAAAAATCCATCTGGAGGAGGATTCTCAAAACTAGCAGGAAAAAGTTTTATTGAGTTAGTTCAGGACAAATCCAAAAGAGTTCCTAAAAAAATTTATGAGGATAGGCTTTGGGGAGATACAGGGTTTGTTCATTTAGGCTTTGACGTTAGAAATATGAAAGCTTTAGGAAAAAAACTTTCATCAGAGGGTTTTGGATTTACATGTGACACAAATGATGTACTAAGTATGGGAGAGAGTACAAAAGTTCATTGTACCTACTGTGAAGATCCTGATGGAACTTTAATGGAGATGATAGAAGTTTATAAAATTCCAATTATTGAAAAATTGGGGTTGTTTTTAAATGTTGAAAAACGAAAAGCTTCTCAACCTTTACCAGATTGGATGTTAAAAGCTTTAAAATTTACAAGAATCAAAGACTAATCAGGTTTTTGCTTCCTCATTATTTTAAAAAAAAGTTCGGGAAAAAACCTTTTAACATTTAGAATCCAAGCACCTTTACCTCCAGAGAAAATTTCTTTTTTCTGATCCATTATACCATCGATAATATCTTGAGCACATTTTTCAGGTGATATACCTTTTTCAATTAAAGGGTCATTTTTTAAATTGGCTATTCCATTTTCAGAAATAGCGTTAAAAGAAATATTGGTTTTAACTAAAAATGGAAAAACAATACTTATGAAAATATTATTTTTTTCTTCTTCAAGTCTTAAGGATTCAAAAAATCCTACTTGAGCAAATTTTGATGCAGAGTAAGATGATCTTAAGAAAAAACCAAATTTCCCAGAGCTGCTGCTTATAGTAGCGATGTGGCCACTTTTTTGTTTTTGCATTACTGGAAGAATACTTTTAGTTAATGCAATAGTCCCAAAATAATTTACTTCCATAATTTTTCGATCCACTTCAATACTAGTTTCACAGGCTCTCGATCTCTGACTAATTCCACCATTGTTTATTAATAAGTCTATGCTTTTGAATTTGGACACAACTTTAATAACCTTTTCAGGAAAGTTAGAAGATTTCTCCAAGTCTAGTGGTAAAACAAGAACTTCAGTTTTACAAAGTTGGGCAACTTCCATTAATTGACCTTCTTTTCTCGAAGATAGTACCAGGTTAGCTCCTAAAGAACCTAACTTAATTGCCAATGCTTTTCCTATTCCTGAGGAAGCGCCTGTTATCCAGACAGTTTTTCCCTTAAATTCAATCATAGCATAAATATATGATTTGTATAATTAAAATGCTAAAAGAGAAATCTATGGGTAAAATTTATTAATAAATTATTTAATCTATAAGATTATTTATCATTTGATCATCGGCTGAGAATGGAATAGTAACTTCTAGTTTTGTATTTCTTTTCATTTCTCTTTTAATAGCAAAGATTGCTTCATCATTTCTTGCCCAATTTCTTCTTGCAATACCATTATTAACGTCCCAAAATAGCATGTTACTGAGTTTTTCTAGAGATTCTTTGGAACCATCAATTGTAAGTCCAAATCCACCATTTATAACTTCTCCCCAACCAACTCCGCCACCGTTGTGAATACTTACCCATGTTGCTCCTCTAAATGAATCACCTATTACGTTTTGAATAGCCATATCAGCTGTGAAAGATGAACCATCGTATATGTTAGAAGTTTCTCTGTATGGAGAGTCGGTTCCAGAAACATCGTGATGGTCTCTACCAAGAACAATAGGTGCAGAAATCTCCCCTTTTTTTATGGCTTTATTAAAAGCCTTTGCAATGGCAATTCTCCCTTCAGAGTCTGCATAAAGTATACGTGCTTGAGAACCAACAACTAAATTATTTTCTTGAGCTCCTTTAATCCACTGAATATTATCTTTCATTTGTTGTTGGATTTCAACTGGGGCATCTTTTAATAAGTCTTCCAAAACGGAACAAGCAATGTCATCAGTTTTTTTTAAGTCTGAAGGCTCTCCAGACGTACATACCCATCTGAAAGGACCAAATCCATAGTCAAAACACATAGGTCCCATTATGTCTTGAACGTATGAAGGATATTTAAAAGTCACTTTATCGCTTTTCATTATATCAGCACCTGCTCTTGATGCTTCTAATAAAAATGCATTTCCATAATCAAAAAAATAAGTGCCTTTTTCAGTATGATTTTCAATCGCTTTAGCATGTCTTATTAATGATTCTTCAACTTTTGCTCTAAACAGAACAGGATTTGATGTCATTAATTCATTGGACTCTTCGAAAGTTAAACCCGCTGGATAATAACCTCCTGCCCATGGATTATGAAGTGAAGTTTGATCTGATCCTAAATCTATATATATATTTTCAGTATTAAATTTTTCCCATACATCTACAATATTACCATCATAGGCAATGGAAACAACTTCTTTAGAATCTTTCGCTTTTATTACACGCTCGCACAATTTATCTAAATCATTTATAATTTCATCTACCCATCCCTGTTCATGTCTTTTATAGCTTGCCTTGGGATTGATTTCTGCCGTGACTGAAATAACACCAGCAATATTTCCTGCTTTAGGTTGAGCTCCACTCATTCCACCAAGACCAGCAGTCACAAATAATTTACCATAGGGTCCTTTATCGTCTATTTTTCTGCATGCATTCAGTACAGTGATAGTAGTTCCATGGACAATTCCTTGTGGCCCGATATACATATATGATCCAGCAGTCATTTGTCCGTATTGGGTGACTCCTAAAGCATTAAATTTTTCCCAATCATTAGGTTTAGAGTAGTTGGAAATCATCATTCCATTGGAAATAACTACTCTTGGAGCATTAATATTTGAAGGAAAAAGACCGAGAGGATGCCCACTATACATTACTAAGGTTTGATCATCCTCCATTTTCGATAAATATTGCATTGTAAGTAGATACTGAGCCCAATTTTGAAAAACTGAACCATTTCCTCCATAGGTAATAAGTTCTTGAGGATGTTGAGCTATTTCCGGATCCAAATTATTTTGAATCATCAGCATAATTGACTTTGCTTGCATAGAATTACCTGGATATTCATCAATAGGTCGAGCGAAAATTTTATAATCTGGTTGAAATCTGTACATATAAATTCTACCATAATTGTTTAGTTCTTCAGAAAATTCTTTTCCTAATATATGATGCTGACTTTTAGGAAAATATCTTAAAGAATTTTTAAGAGCTAATATTTTTTCTTTCTTAGATAAGGAGTCAACTCTATTGGGAGCATGACTAATTTGTGGTATTCTGGGTTTGAAATCGGGTAGTTGGTCAGGAATTCCAGAAGAAATTAATTTTTTAAAATATGACATGTTTTAAATTTAAACCAGTATCATTTAGTAAAACCATAGGGACAATGTTTGCATTTACTTTCGCAACAATAACCTCGTTTTAAATGATATTTTTCGGTAAAAATAATTAAACCATCTTTAGAATAATAAAAATTATCTTTTTCAAGTTTAACAGCTTGAGTTGTGTCATATATCGACTTATTCATAAACTAATCTAATTAACTTACTTAGATGATTATATTTTGTTTCACCTAAATCATAGAATAAATTGATTAACATTCCACAAAATGAAAGAATAAAATTGTATACATTTGGATAAACTTTTTTTAAAACTACACTATAAAATGTCCAAATATCAAAATCAAATTGATTCTTTTATGAAAGAATTGGAATTAAAAAATAGTCATGAGCCAGAATTCATTCAAGCGGTTGAAGAAGTTGTAGAAACTGTAATTCCTTACATAGAGGCCAATCCCAAATACAAGAAAGCAAAAGTCCTAGAAAGAATTGTTGAGCCTGAAAGAGTGATTCAATTTAGGGTACCTTGGATTTCAGACTCTGGAGAGCCTCAGGTAAACAGGGGTTTTAGAGTGGAATTTAACTCTGCAATTGGCCCATATAAAGGGGGTTTAAGATTTCATCCATCGGTTAATTTATCAATTTTAAAATTCTTAGGATTTGAACAAATTTTTAAAAACTCTTTAACAACATTACCCATGGGTGGAGGAAAAGGAGGATCAGACTTTAATCCCAAAGGAAAATCTGATAACGAAGTAATGAAGTTTTGTCAATCTTTTATGACTGAACTTTCAAGGCATATTGGTCCAAACACAGATGTGCCAGCTGGAGATATTGGAGTAGGTGGAAGAGAAATTGGATACATGTTTGGTCAATATAAAAGACTTCGAAATGAATTTACTGGAGTTCTTACAGGGAAGGGAATAAATTGGGGAGGATCTTTAATAAGACCTGAGGCCACAGGATATGGAGTTGTTTACTTTGCTGAAAAAATGCTGCATACCATAAAAGATAGTTTAAAGAACAAAATTGTAGCAATTTCCGGCTCTGGAAATGTAGCACAATTTGCTTGTGAAAAATGTATACAACTTGGAGCAAAAGTAGTTACTATGAGCGATTCAAAAGGGTACATATATGATTCAGACGGAATAGACACTGAAAAATTATCTTGGATTATGAACTTAAAAAATGTTAAAAGAGCAAGAATATCAGAATATATTAAAAAATACCCCGATGCATCTTTTCATGAATCAAAGGTGCCTTGGGAAGTTAAGGTTGATCTAGCATTACCTTGTGCTACTCAAAATGAGTTAAGTGAGAAAGATGCTCAATTATTAGTTAAAAATAAATGTATCGCCGTTGTTGAAGGTGCTAATATGCCATGTAGCCCTGAGGCCATATCTTTTTTTACTGAAAGAAAGATTCTTTTTTCTCCAGGAAAAGCCTCCAATGCTGGAGGTGTTGCAACTTCTGGTTTAGAAATGTCTCAAAACTC
>CENJ01112517.1_pt1 | contig 12299 bp, 12 predicted proteins | sample 356161 | NCBI WGS metagenome assembly CENJ01 (sample SAMEA2619531, study PRJEB7988) | marine metagenome | biome: marine biome (ENVO:00000447); feature: surface water layer (ENVO:00002042); material: "saline water (ENVO:00002010), including plankton (ENVO:xxxxxxxx)" | depth 5 m
TTACACAAGCTTAAATCTGCCCATGCTGGAATGCAATCTGCGACCGGTCAGGCGCGGCACTATCAAGGGAGTGAATAAATGAAACCTACAGCAAATCTTTTTGGCTCGAAACTGTCACGGCGCAAGGCGCTGACATATGGTGCGGCGACCGCGCTGTCGACCCCCTTCATTTCGCGGGCCTGGGCCGCGCCGACCGAGATCAACATGCTGGCCTGGTACGGCCATGGCGAACCTGACATCGTCGCCGAGTTCGAGGCAGCCAATAACGTCAAGTTCAAGCCGAAATACTATGCTGGCGGTGACAATATGCTGGGGCTGATCGCGCAGTCGCCCCCCGGCACCTATGACATCATCCTGTCAGATGGCGAGTTCGTGCAGCAGTTGAACGCCGCCGGCTATATCGAGGAGATGAACGCCGCCGACTATCCGTTCGATGACATGCTCTATGAGGATTTCACCAAATTCCCCGGGCACTGGAAGGACGACAAGCTGTTTTCGATGATGGTGCGCTTTGGCCATCTCGGTGTGTCCTACAATAAAAATGCCATCAGCGCCGAAGAAGCGATGAGCTATTCATGCTTCTGGAAGCCGGAAGTGCAGGGGAAAGTCGGTCATTTCGACTGGCACCTGCCAAGCCTTGGCATGATGAGCCTTTATAACGGCAATGGCGCCGGGCTGTGGGATCTGTCTGGTGGCAAATGGGATGCCGTCCAGGAAACCACGCTGTCGCTGCGCCCGCAGGTTGGCGGCTATTTCGATTATGGCGGAACCTTCAACTCGCTGAAGAATGGCGAGATGCTGGCAATGTGCGGTATCGGTGACTGGATCACCGGTGTTCTGGAAAAGGACGGCGCGCCTGTCGGGTCCGTGGTGCCGAAGGAAGGTGGTATCCAGTGGACCGAATCCTATTGCATCGGCAAGGACACGGACAAGGCCGACATCGTCAAGAAGTTCATCCAGTACATGCTGTCGGCTGAAGGCCAGGTGAAATCGGCGCAGATGGCGGCCTATCCGGGCTTTGCCATCACGAAGAGTGGCCGGGCCAGGCTGAATGAGGTCGACCGTGCCGAGGCCGAGCGTACAGGTCAGGTGGACGGCATGGCCAATGACCCGATCACGCTGGTCAAGGAAGGCCGCATCCACTACCGGAACATTCCGGTTCAGCAGACGCTCGAGGACTGGAACGATTTCTGGTCCGAATACAAGAACGCCTGAGTGGACATCACGCCTGAAGGGAGGGCGGCGGTCTGCGCCGCCCGTCCCGCGACCGGCCCGTTCCGTGACCGGCCCGTGACCAGGATGTGATATCCCGGTTGATAATGTGATGAGTGACTCACCCCCCACGCCAACCGCTGCCGCGCCATCCGCCGCGCGGCAAGACTCGGTTTTCAAGCTGACATTCCGGCTGCCGATCATCATCTGGCAGTCGCTGTTCTTCCTTGGCCCGCTATGTTTCATGGTGGCGATGTCCTTCTTCATTGTCCGCAACTATCGGATGCAGGAAGACTTCGTGATGAAGAACTGGCTCAAGATGCTGGGCCGGGACTATTTCTGGGACAGCTATTTCCTGACCTGGGGCCTCGCCGGCATTGGCACTGTCGTGACCATGATGGTGGCGTTTCCAGCCGCCTACACGCTGGCTTTCAAGGTCAGCGAGACGGTGCGGCGCTGGGCCATCTTCATGCTGATCATCCCGTTCTTCACAAGCTATCTTGTGCGTATCTTCTCCTGGTATGTGATCCTTGCCGAAAGTGGTGTGATCAATGCCGGCCTCAGCTATCTGGGACTGGGGCCGTTCGTGATGCTGAACACCAAGTTCGGCACCGTCGTCGGCTATATGACGCTGACGCTGCCGCTGGTCATCATCCTGCAGACCTTCGCGCTGGCGAATATCGATAAATCGCTTGTCGAGGCGGCGTTCAATCTCGGCTGCCGACCGTTCCGCACGATCTACCGGGTGATCCTGCCGATGGCGCGCACCGGTCTGATCATCGCCGCCGTGTTCTGTTTCATCCTGTCTTTCGGCGATTTTGTCAGCCCCTATTATCTTGGTGGCTCGAAACCGCCGACACTGCCGATCCTGATTGTCGACACGGTGAAGTCCGGCCAGCAATGGCCGCGCGCCGCGGTGGTGGCGGTGGTGATGATGGTAACGCTGTTCATTGTTGCCTTTGCCGGCATCATGGCGGCCTATCGCAGGAGGGTCGGATGAGCGATAACCGCACCCTGCGCTGGCTGCTTTTTGGCTATCTGGCGCTTGTCTTTGTCTTCATCTTCGCGCCGATCCTGTTCAGCGTGATCTTTTCCTTCAATTCGGACCGGTTCCCGACCATCCCGCTCGGCAGCTTCACCCTGAAATGGTACCGGACGGTCTGGAACGACCCCGATGTTTGGGAGGCGGCGCGGACCAGCCTAACAGTCTCGCTGTCGACGGCGACCATCGCCACGCTGCTGGGGTTCGCCACCGCCTATACCGATTATCGCTACAGCTTCCGTCTGAAGCCGATCTATCTCGGACTGATCCTGCTGCCGCCGACAATCCCGCTGATCATCATGGCGCTGGCGATGCTTGCCTGGTTCGCCAAGCTTGGCATCTCGGGGCAGGTGATGTCGATCATCATCGCCCACAGCGTCCTGACAGCGCCGTTCGCGATGGCGATCATCCGCCTGCGGCTGAACCAGATGGATCCAAGCCTTGAATCCGCCGCCTGGAACCTCGGCGCCAGCCAGTGGAGCGCACTGCGCCGGGTGATCGTGCCGTTCTGCATGCCGGCGATCATCTCGTCCTTCTGCCTGACAGCCGCGGTGTCGTTTGATGAATTCGCCATTTCCTGGTTCGTTTCGGGCCTGAACAAGACGATCCCGGTGATCATCCTCGAAATTGTCACCGGCAATATCGACCCGCAGGTCAACGCCATCGGCAGTTTTGTTTTCCTGGTGTCGATGACGCTGGTTATCATTGCGCAGGTGGTGTTGATGACCCGCAGCAAGAAGGAAGCTTGATCTCATGGTAGCGCCGCTTGTTGAATTCAGATCGGTGGTGAAACGCTTCGGTGACTTTGTCGCTGTGGAGCGGATTAATTTCACCATCGAGGCTGGCGAGTTCGTGGCCATCATGGGCCCGTCCGGCTGTGGCAAGACGACGACATTGCGGATGCTTGCCGGGCTCGAGGCGCCGTCGCAAGGCGAGGTGCTGATGGATGGCCGGGTGATGAACGAGGTGCCGGCGCATGAGCGTGACACGCCGCTTGTCTGGCAGTCGCTGGCGCTGTTCCCGTTCCTGAATGCCCGTGAGAATGTTGAATTCGGATTGCAGATGCGCGGCGTCGGGGCGGCCGAACGGCGGCGGCGGGCGCTGGAATGGCTTGACCGGATGGAAATCGCCGAATTTGCCGAGCGTGACATTGCCAGTCTTTCCGGCGGCCAGAAACAGCGTGTCGCGCTGGCGCGCTCGCTGGTGATCGAGCCGCGGATCCTGCTTCTCGACGAGCCGCTCTCGGCGCTTGATGCCAATCTTGTGATCCGCATGCAGTCGGTGCTGACAAAGCTTCAGCGCGAGCTTGGGATTACCTTTGTCTATGTCACCCATTCACAATCCGAGGCCTTTGCCATGGCGGACCGGGTGGTGATCATGTCGCGTGGGCATATCGCGCAGATCGGATCGCCGAAGGACATTTATCGCGCGCCGGCGAACAGGTTCGTCGCCGAATTTGTTGGGCGTAACAACATCATCTCCGGCACCGTTGCCAAGGCATCGGCAAGGACGGTGACCCTTGAGGGCAGTCTTGGCAGCTTCACTGTCGATCTTGGGCAGCATGACAAGCCGAAGAAGGGCGAGGTGGCGCGGTTCGTCGTGGCGGCCGACCTGGCGCAGATTTCCACCACAAAGCCGCGGCGTGGCAATGCCATCGCCTGTTCGCTGATTTCGGAGGAATTCATCGGCTCGGTGGTGACGCTGTTCCTCGAGGCGGAAGATGGCAGCGAGCTGAAGGTCCAGCTTCAGGAACGCGAGCTGTCGAAAATGGATTTGAAGCAGGCCGCTGCCATCTATCTCAGCTGGACGGCGGACCAGGCCCATTATATCGGCGCGGACTGACCGCGCAGCAGGACGGCCCGAAGGGCAGGGAGGCAAGGATGATCCAGAACCCCGTACCATGGCCAAACGGTGCCAGATGCGCCTGCGTGATTTCCTTCGATATGGATGCGGACAGCCTGATCCATATCGCCAGGCCCGAGGACGCGCATGACAGGCTGTATCCGATCAGCATGGGGCGCTATGGCCCGACGGTGGCGATACCGCGGATTCTCGACACCTACCGCCGGTTCGGTATCCAGCAATCCTTCTTCCTTCCCGGTTGGTGCGTCGAGACCTATCCGAAGGCTGTCGAGGCGATCCTCGAAGGCGGTCATGAGATCGGCCATCACGGCTATCTTCATGAGGATCCGATCGAGGCGCCGGATCAGCGCTACTGGTTCGAGCGGGCGCTGGCGGCTTACCGGAAATATTGTGGCGGCACGCCGGCGGGGTACCGGGCGCCGGTCTATAACATCAACCAGGAGGTGGTCGATCTTCTGGTCGAGCATGGGTTCCGGTATGAATCCTCGATGATGGCCGACGATATCCCCTATCGGGTGGAAACGGCGGCAGGCGGGTTCTGGGAAATGCCGGTCCATTGGGGCACCGACGACTGGCCGCCCTTCGCACATTATGCCGAGATCGGCTATATGATGCCGGTCAAGGCACCGTCGGCCGGCCTTGGCGCGTTCTGGGAAGAATTTGACGCCGCCTATGAGGCTGGTGGGTTTTTCATGCTGATCATCCATCCGTTCCTGACCGGCCGGCTGGCGCGCTGGCGCCAGGTCGAGGCGTGGCTCGAGGAAACCCTGCGGACAAAGGATGTATGGTTCGCGCGGCTGGACCAGATCGCCGACCATCTGGACGGGCTTGTGGCGCGTGGTGAATACACGCCGCGGGTTGAACATCTTCCCTATTACACCGGGCCGCAAGGGACCAGGCAGGGACGCTGAGAGAAGACAGGAGAACATGATGATGACCGAGACCGACAGACAGATGCTGATGATCGCCTATGAGGAGGCGAAGAAGGGGTTTGACGAAGGGGGCTGCCCGATCGGGTCGGTGCTGGCGCGCGGCGGGCAGGAAGTCTCGCGTGGCCATAATCAGAGGGTGCAGCAAGGCGACCCGATCGCGCATGGCGAGATGGATGCGCTGCGCAAGGCCGGCCGCCAGCGAACCTATCGCGACACCGTCCTCTATACCACCCTCAGCCCCTGCATGATGTGCAGCGGCACCATCGTCCAGTTCGGCATCCCGCGCGTGGTGGTCGGTGAGAACACCACCTTTGGTGGCAATGAGGATTTCCTTCGCCAGCACGGCGTCGAGGTGGTGATCGCCGACGATTCCGACTGTATCGCGCTGATGGAACGCTTCATCCGCGAGAAGCCCGAGCTCTGGGCCGAGGATATCGCCGAGGACTGATCCGCAAACAATCCCATAAGAAAAGGGCCACCCGCGTGATACGAGTGGCCCCTTTTTCTGGTGGTGTGCGTCTGACCTTACAGCGCCTTGTCGGTGATCATGTGCGTCCAGGCGCCTGTCGGCTTCTTGGTGATCACCGGATCCGATCCACCTTTCATCAGCGTTGCCACTGTGCGCTCATAATCGGCCGGGTCCAGAGCGCCGTTCGAACCGGCGGTCAGCTTGGCGATCTCGCCCATCATCCGGCGCTGATGCTTCTCGGTCTGGGCGCCGGTGGCGTCATTCTCGAGAACGATGTCAGCGGCGGCGTCCGGGTTCTCCTCGGCCCACTTCCAGCCCTTCATCGAGGCGCGGACAAACCGCACCATCTGATCCTGGAAGGCGGCGTCCTGAAGCCTGTCCTCAAGCACATAGAGACCGTCCTCGAGTGTTGCCACGCCCTGTTCCTGATATTTGAAGACGACCAGCTCGTCGGCGGTCAGCCCGGCATCAATGATCTGCCAGTACTCGTTATAGGTCATGGTGGACACGCACTCGGCCTGCTTCTGCAGGATCGGGTCGACATTGAAGCCCTGCTTCAGGACATTCACGCCGCCGCTGCTGCCATCGGTCGGGATGTCAAGCTGGCTCATCCATGACAGGAACGGATATTCATTGCCAAAGAACCAGACGCCAAGTGTCTTGCCGCGGAAATCGGCCGGTGCCTTGATGCCGGAATCCTTGCGGCAGGTCAGCATCATGCCCGATGATTTGAAGGGCTGGGCGATGTTGACGAGGTTCACGCCCCTTTCGCGCGAGGCCAGCGCCGATGGCATCCAGTCGATCACCACATCGGCACCGCCACCGGCGATCACCTGAACCGGCGAAATATCAGGTCCGCCGGGCTTGATGGTGACGTCGAGGCCTTCGGCGTCATAGAAGCCCTGGTCGGCGGCGACGAAATAGCCGGCGAACTGGGCCTGGGTGACCCATTTCAGCTGCAATGTCAGCTTGTCTGCCGCGCTTGCCGCCGTGCCCATGGCAACGGTTGCGGCAATTGCCAGCAGGGTTGTCAGTGTCTTTTTCATCTTGTGCTCCCTAGGTTGTGATCTTTTGGTTGGTTAAGAGGATTTCCGGCGGTTTGAGGGGTGCCAGAAGGTGACCTGCCGTTCAAGCAGGCTGAGAAGGCCGTAGCTGAGTGATCCGGCGAGGGCGGCAACAACAATTTCCGCCCACACCATATCGACATTCATGCGACCGACTTCGGTCGAGATACGAAAGCCAAGGCCAACAATGGGGGTGCCGAAGAATTCGGCGACGATGGCGCCAATCAGCGCCAGTGTGGAATTGATCTTCAGCGCGTTGAAGATGAAGGGTGCCGCGGTCGGCAATCGCAGCTTGATCAGCAGCTGAAAATAGGAAGAGGCATAGGTGCGCAGCAGGTCGCGTTCCATCGCCTGCGTTGCCTGCAGTCCGGCGACGGTGTTCACCAGCATCGGGAAGAAGGTCATCACCACGACAACGGCGGCTTTCGACTGCCAGTCAAAGCCGAACCACATCACCATGATCGGTGCGATGCCGATAATCGGCAGCGCCGAGATGAAATTGCCGACCGGCATCAGGCCGCGCTGCAGGAACGGCACACGGTCGATCAGGATGGCGGTGATGAAGGCGCTGCCACAGCCGAGGATATAGCCGCTCAGCGCCGCCTTGATGACGGTCTGCTGGAAATCGGCCCAGAGGATGGAGGTCGAGGCGGCAAAGCGAACGGCGATCATCGATGGTGGTGGCAGCAATACGGTGGGGATCTGCAGGCCGACTGTCAGCATTTCCCAGACAAAGATGATCCACGCGCCGAAGAAGACCGGCACCGCCAGTGAGACCACAGAGGACAGCGCCTTTGGCTGGCGTCGCGCCGCCATTGCCTTTTCCACCGCCAGCCATCCGAACAGCCAGCAGGCGATCAGCAACGGCCAGCTTGCCGCCGGCATGTCACCGTCAAGGATGGACAGCAGCAGCGCCATGCCGCCAAGGCTGGCGAGAAGATCGATCCGCGCCTGTGGCCACAGCTCCAGATGATGCCGTAGGCCGACACCGGCAAGCACAATGCCCGCGGCTATCAGCGTGATGCCGGCGCCGTCCGTGCCGATGATGGCGATCAGGAACGCAACCGCCGCGCAGAGGCCACCAAGGGTGGCGATGGCACGCTGGAACCCGGTCATGTCCGCAGCCCCATGCGGCGCAGTGCGAAATGGCTGGTCAGCCCGACGGCGCCAACAAGGATCGCCGCCATGCAGGCAGCCGAGATCAGCGCCGACCAGATCTGGATTGTCTGGCCGTAATATGACCCTGCCAGAAGCCGCGCGCCAAGGCCGGCGACAGCGCCGGTCGGCAATTCACCGACAATCGCGCCGACAAGGCTGATCGCGATGGCAACCTTCATCGAGGCGAACAGGAACGGCACCGAGGCGGGAAGGCGCAGCTTCCAGAAAGTGTGCAGCCGCGATGCCTTGTAGGTGCGCATCAGATCCATCAGCATCGGGTCGGGACTGCGCAGACCCTTGACCATCCCGACAACGACGGGAAAGAAACTGAGATAGGTGGAAATCAGCGCCTTCGGGACCAGCCCGGACAGCCCGACGGCGTTCAACACAACGATGATCATCGGAGCGATGGCGAGGATCGGGATCGTCTGGCTGGTGATAATCCACGGCATCAGCGACTTGTCCATCGCCCGGTTCTCGACAATCGACACCGCCAGCCCGATGCCAAGGATCGTACCCATCGCGAAACCAAGCAGGGTCGAGGACAGGGTGATGCTGCCATGATAGACCAGCGAGCGTTTCGAGGTGATCTTCTTCTTCACCGTGGTGTTCCAGATTTCGGTGACGATCTGGTGCGGGGCCGGCAGGATCGGCCGGTCCTGTGCCATCGTATCGCGCACCAGATCGCGCATCTGCCATTCGGTGCCGGCCTTCTCGTAGCGTTCGATCTGCCAGGGCGCGTTCAGATGCACGGTGAAGCCGTACCAGATGATCATGATCGCGGTGACCACAACGGCAACCGGCGCTATCCTGCTGACCATGCCCCTGACCATGCCCGTCACCGCAGCATTCCTCCCGAAGCCGTGCCGCCAACCGCGGGATGATCTGTTCGCCGCCTACTCATAGGAATGCCCTTCCCGCAGGCCGTTGCGGACCCGCTGGGCGATTTCAAGGAACCGTTTGGATTCCCGGATATCAAGTGGCCGGTCATCCGGAAGGTCGGATTCGATGATGTCGGTCACCCGGCCCGGTCGCGGCGACATGACGACGATGCGGGTCGACAGATAGACCGCCTCGGGAATGGAATGGGTGACAAAGCAGATTGTCTTGCCGGTCTTCTTCCACAGCTGCAGAAGCTGTTCGTTCAGATGATCGCGGACAATCTCATCGAGCGCGCCAAAAGGTTCGTCCATCAGCAACAGGTCGGCATCAAAGGCAAGTGCCCGCGCGATGGAGGCACGCTGCTGCATGCCGCCTGACAGCTGCCACGGGAACTTCCGGCCAAAGCCGTCAAGTCCGACGAGATCCAGCGTGCGCTGCACGCGTTCGGCCTGTTCGGCGCGGCTGATCCCCATGATTTCCAGTGGCAGTCCGATATTGCGTTCAATGGTCCGCCAGGCCAGCAGCGCCGGTGCCTGAAAGACATAGCCATAGGCACCGCCAAGGCGGGCCTGCTCGGGCGTCATGCCATTCACCGAGATGGTGCCACCGGTCGGGTGCTCAAGGTCGGCGATAACCCGCAGCAGGGTGGTCTTGCCACATCCCGACGGGCCGATGAAGGACACGAAATCGCCCTTCTTGATGGTCAGGTCAACGTCTTTCAGCGCATGTACAGGCCCGTCATTCGCATCGAAGGTCAAACAGAGCCTGTCCGCCTGAATGGCCGGCGTGCTGTGGCTATTCTGTGACATCAATCCCCCGTCACGCCAGTTGGCCCGGATCCCGCCGCGGCGTGACGGAAATGTTCGATGATTGCGTCGGCATCAGACTCCCGCCGGCATGTTGGCAGGGTCCCGGATGACCGCGCGCGGAGCTGTCAGCGCCTTCCACTTCGACAGCGCCTTGTTGGTCGGCGAGAACGGCTCGCGGGGCACGAACTTGCCATGGCCCTCGCGGGTCTTCACCTCGTCTTCCTGAATCGCCACATAGCCGCGGGTCATGGTGAAGCGCGGCAGGCCCTTCACGGTGAAGCCCTCGAACACATTGTAGTCGATCGCCGATTGCTGCGCGCTGTGCCTGATGGTCTTCTCGCGCGCCGGGTCAAAGACAACGATATCGGCGTCCGCACCTTCCAGGATCGCGCCCTTGCGCGGATACAGGTTCAGCGCCTTGGCGATGTTGGTCGAGGTCGTGGCAACAAACTCGTTCATCGTCAGGCGGCCTGTCCCAACACCATATGTCCAGAGCAATGGCAGGCGGTCCTCAAGGCCGCCGGTGCCGTTCGGGATCTTGGTGAAATCGCCAAGACCGAAGCGCTTCTGCTCGGTCGTGAAGGCGCAATGATCGGTTGCCACAACCTGCAGGCTGCCGGCCTGGAGGCCCGCCCACAGGCTGTCCTGATGCAGCTTGTTACGGAAGGGCGGCGACATCACGCGCTGCGCGGCGTGATCCCAGTTCGGGTTGGCATATTCGCCCTCGTCAAGCAGCAGATGCTGGATCAGCGGCTCGCCATAGACCCGCATGCCCTTCTGGCGCGCCCGCCGGATGGCCTCATGCGCCTGTTCGCAGGACACATGCACGACATAGAGCGGCACGCCAGCCATATCGGCAATCATGATGGCGCGGTTGGTGGCCTCGCCCTCAACCTCGGGTGGGCGCGAATAGGCATGCGCCTCGGGCCCGTTATTGCCCTCTTCCATCAGCTTGGCCTGCAATTGCGCGACGACATCGCCGTTCTCGGCATGGACAAGCGGCATCGCGCCAAGCTCGGCACAGCGCTGGAAGCTGGCATACATCTCGTCATCATCGACCATCAGCGCGCCCTTATAGGCCATGAAATGCTTGAAGGTGTTGATCCCCTTCTTCACCACTTCGGGCATTTCATCGAACACCTGCTCGCCCCACCAGGTGATCGCCATGTGGAAGGAATAGTCGGTGGTGGCAAGCGAGGATTTGTTGTCCCAGGCCTGAATCGCGGTCAACAGCGACTGGTCGGGTGCCGGCAGGCAGAAATCAACCACCATCGTGGTGCCGCCCGACAGCGCCGCGCGCGTCCCGGATTCAAAATTATCGCTCGAATAGGTGCCCATGAACGGCATCTCGAGATGCGTGTGCGGGTCGATCCCGCCCGGCATGACATAGCATCCGGTGGCGTCCAGCGTTTCATTGCCTGAAAGACCCTCGCCGATTTTCGTGATCCTGCCATTCTCGACAAGGACATCAGCCTTATAGGTGCGGTCGGCGGTGAGGATGGTTCCATCCTTGATAACGGTGCTCATTTTGTTTCTCCCTGATCAATCATCGACGATTCCGGCGGTTTCGACGACGGCATGGAACAGCACGTCGGCGCCCGCGGTCGCCCAGTCCTTGGTTATGTCTTCGGCTTCATTATGCGACAGCCCGTCGACACATGGGCACATGACCATGGCCGTCGGCGCGATGCGGTTGACCCAGCAGGCATCATGGCCGGCGCCGGATACGATGTCGCGATGTGAATATCCCAGTCGCTCGGCGGCGCGGCGAATGGCGCCGACGCAGCCATCATCGAATTCGACAGGGTCGAACTTGCCGGCCTGCTCGATCTCCATCTCCAACCCGATCTCGTCGCAGATCTCTCTGGCACCGGCGCGAAGTCTGGCTTCCATATCATCGATCACCTCCTGCGTCGGGTGCCGGAAATCAATGGTGAAGACAACCCTGCCGGGGATGATGTTACGGGAATTCGGGAACACGTCACAATGGCCAATGGCGCCGACCGCAAGCGGGGCGTGCGACCAGGCGATCTCATCGACAAGCTGCGTGATCCGCGCCATGCCAAGCCCGGCATTGACGCGTTTTGGCATCGGGGTCGACCCGGTATGCGCCTCCTTGCCGGTCAGCGTGACCTGCAGCCAGTTCAGCCCCTGTCCATGCGTGACAACGCCGATATCGATGGCTTCATCCTCGAGGATCGGTCCCTGTTCGATATGAAGCTCGAAGAAGGCGGCAAGCTTGCGGGCGCCAACCTCTTCATCGCCGATCCAGCCGATGCGGGCCAGCTCATCGCCAACGGTCTTGCCACCGGCATCGGTGCGGCCATAGGCCCAATCCAGCGTATGCACGCCGGCAAACACACCGGACGCCATCATCGGCGGCGAAAAGCGGGTGCCTTCCTCATTCGTCCAGTTGACCACCTCGATGGGGTGGCGTGTCCTGATCCCGGTCTCGTTCAGCGTGCGGATGATCTCCAGCCCGGCAAGAACACCCAGAACGCCGTCATATTTGCCGCCGGTTGGCTGGGTGTCGAGATGGCTGCCAACCATGATCGGTGGCAGCGACGCATCGGTGCCCTCGCGGCGGGCGAACATGGTGCCCATCTTGTCGAGCCCCATTTCCAGCCCCTCGGCCTCGCACCATGCCTGATAGAGACGGCGTCCCTCGGCATCCTCGTCGGTCAATGTCTGGCGGTTATTGCCGCCGGCGACGCCGGGACCGATCTTCGCCATCTCCATCAGTGAATCCCACAGCCGGTCGCCATTGATCCGGAAATTCTTGCCGCGTTGATCCATCATCTCGCTGTTCATGTCGGAAGCCATTTACCGTTTCCTTCCCGTTTCTATCCGTTCGCGGTCCTGTATTGC
>CENJ01006041.1_pt1 | contig 12296 bp, 12 predicted proteins | sample 356161 | NCBI WGS metagenome assembly CENJ01 (sample SAMEA2619531, study PRJEB7988) | marine metagenome | biome: marine biome (ENVO:00000447); feature: surface water layer (ENVO:00002042); material: "saline water (ENVO:00002010), including plankton (ENVO:xxxxxxxx)" | depth 5 m
AAGCCGATAGATTCGGGGAAATATGGCTTGCCCGCTTTTGAAACCCACAATATCGGCAGTGGAACACTTGTGGGCCACGAGGTCCAGGCGAGGGCCACCTTCACCGCTGAGATGAGGCCTGACGGGTCTTGGATAGGTTATGCTTCTGCTGGAGTAATAATGTGCTCAGAAGGTGTGGCCACATTCAAATGCATGGGTGTCGGCAATATGACGGAGAGTGGGGGAGTTATGTTTCATGGCGGTGGTTCATTTGAAACAACTTCAAATGCACTGTCTGAGCTCAATGGTAAATTTTACGTGTTTTCTTATGGGTCTGATGCCGACGGAAATGCAGAATGGAATCTGTACCCCTGCGTTTAGCAACAGGTAAGGCTTGGAGCCGAGGTTCCAAGCCTGTGCCAACCCATCATACAACCACGGTCACAGGACGCAGGATCTGCGTCCTCTGACCCCCACCCCTTCATCGAGAAAGCAAAGCTGATTGCCAGACAGCATCGGTAACCCCGATCGGTGGTGGGGTGAAATGAGGGATCGTCGTGGCAAGAGTATCAAAACCTATTTTCTGTCATAGACTTGCGAAGCCATGCGGAATCCACCTTCTCCGCCATACCCCCTCAGATTAGATCATCTTTATGCCTTCGATATCCCGTATTTATCCCTGTTTTCATGGGATAATTTAGGTACAAAGACGGTTTTCCGCTTGATGGTCGAGACGCTTTCTTCGCCTGGCGGCAAGGCGGACGTCAAGTGCCACTGCCTCACCGTCTCAGAATCAGGATCCGAAAGCTGGCTCTTTCGCGGCGTTGTTTGGGGCCTTAGGAGGCATCTTCCAGCTCCACTTCGCCGCTCATCACCTTCTCGAAAGTTTCGAAGAACATCTTCGATAGTTTCTTGGCGGTGCTTGTGATCAGCCGCCCCCCAAGCTGCGCCAGCTTGCCGCCGATTTCGGCCTTCGCCGTATAGCGCAGTATCGTCTGCTCGCCATCCTCAACCAGCTCGACATCAGCACCGCCCTTGGCAAAGCCGGCGATACCGCCATCGCCTTCTCCGGACAGGCTAAAGGCATCGGGAGCCTTACTCGGATCCAGCGTCACACGCCCACCGAACTTCGCCTTCACCGGGCCGATCTTCAGTGTGACCTTCGCCACCAGATCATTTTCACCCTCGCGCTCCAGCTCTTCACAGCCCGGGATACAGGCCTTCAGCACGGCAACATCGTTCAGCGCCTTGTAGACCTCGTTACGTGGGGCCGGGATGGCGATTTCATCTTGCAGTTCCATGGGTAGTCACTCCGTTGGGGGTAGGTGCCTTGATTAACTAGCTGGCAGACACCAGCAGAGACTTCCCGGTTTCCACCATGTAGGCCTCGGGGGTATCGATATCGACAAAGAAACCGTCGGACAGGGTTGTGTGGGTATGAATGAGGTTGGGCCGTCGGTCAAGAAGACCACGGCATCCCAGATTAATCCCGCCGGCGATGACGTCATCCCGTGCCGCGCCGGACAGCATGATCGGATTGCCGCGCTCTGGGCCGTCCTGACCGAAACGCATTGGCACGGTCACAGCCCCATCTGTTGCGGCAGCGTGCGATGCGATCAGCGCACAACAATCCGCTGGTGTCAGACGCGGCAGATCGGCAGGAGTCACCATATAACTGTCTGCCTCACCAGCATTGACAAACCCGTGATGAACGCTGGCACGCTGCCCTTCGGCAAAATCGGGATTTACTGTCATCACCACATCCAGCCCAGACAGCGCCGCGGCAACCTCCTCCGCCTCATGCCCGAGGACAGCTGTCACCCGTGCGCTGGCAAGCGATGCCAAAATCTTCGCCGTGCGACGAACAAGCGGCTCACCATCCACCGGCAGCAACAGCTTGTTGGCTGCGCCCATGCGGCGCGACTCGCCAGCTGCGAGAAGTATTACAGCGATCTCAGCCATTAGCCATCAGCCTTCTGGCTGACGCGGGTGGCCCGGCGTGTCTGAACGATTTCTGCCATTATCGACAGCGCAATCTCCTCCGGCGTTACAGCGTTGATATGAAGCCCCGCAGGTGAGCGCACCCCAGCCAGCGACGTCTCACTAATACCGGCATCCGTTAGCTTCCCGGCATAAGCGGCGAATTTGCGCCGGCTGCCGACAAAAGCGACATAGGCATGGCTGGTCGCCAGTGCCGAGGTGAGCGCTGCGATATCCCCTGCCCCTTGCGTCGCCACCACGATGTAGCGCGCGGCATTTGAAGAAGGCTGCGAATCCAGATCGGCAGGCGCGGCATAGTGATGGTCGGCGTCAACGATGGCAGCATCAAGAATGCCACATACTGTCAGGGTAAAGCCGAAGCCACGCGCAATCCGCAATAGGGCCAGAGCCACTGGCCCCTCACCATACACCACAAGTTCAGGCAGCGGCACCACTGGCTCGACAAAAATATCCATCGATCCCTTGCTGGGGCACCCGTTCCGCGCCAGCGTCACCATTTTGGCATCAGTCTCATCGGCAAGAAGCTCTTCGGGGCGAAGACATACAAGTGTTGCCTCACCTGTCTCGATGGCTTTCTTCGCCGCCTTACGCACAGCAGATGTTACGCATCCTCCACCAAGCCATCCCTCGGCGAATTCCCCATCGGCAAGCACGATTGCCTTCATGCCAGGCTTGGCGGCCGTCGATGACAGGGTGCGCACCACCGTGGCAACAGCATGCGGCACCGCATCAGCACGAAGCTGTTCCTGTGTCCTGTCGATTACACGCTGCGCGGCGGATTTCATAGGCGCTCCAGTTCGAATTCCAGTGCGGCAAGGCTTTCCAGCGTGTTGCACGGCGCAAAACAATCCAGATAGGGCAAGGCTGCAGCCATGCTCGCCGCCACCGGCTCGTAATCCCGCCAACCGAGAAGCGGGTTCAGCCAGATGATTTTGCACCCTTTCCGGCGCAGCCGTTCCAGTTCAGCGCCAACGAGCTCAGCACTGCCGGTATCATACCCATCAGACATGATGATGACCACGCTTCGGCGCCCGATGATGCGGTTCGCATACTGACTGTTGAATTGTTTCAGGCACGTGCCAATGCGGGTGCCGCCACCGAACCCCTGCGCCATAATCGACAAGCGGTTCACCGCGCGCAGCGTGTCATTGTCGCGAAGCGCGTCACTCACACACATCAGACTGGTGTGGAAGACAAAGGCATCGGCCCGCTGATCGGCATCGATCAGCCCTCTTATAAAAGCCAGAAAGGCCCGCGCATAAAGTGTCATTGATCCTGAGACATCAAGTATCGAGACAAGATGCACCGGCCTTTCGGGGCGCCGTCGGCGAAGAAGCTGCATCGGCTCACCACCGCTTCCTATCGAACGTCTGATCACCCGGCGCAGATCGATTGTCTCGCCCTTTCTGGCCGCCTTGCGGCGGCGTGATCGGCGATAGCGGATGGCAGCAGCGATCCGCTGCGCTGCGCGTTCGGCAAGAGCACGATCTTCGGGTCGCAGAAATTCACGAAGATCGGTGTGGTTGTTGTTGACCACTTTGGTCGAGACGAGCTTGCCCTCACCGTCATTGTTAGCCTCGCCGTCATTATCATTATCTGGCGTATCGGTTTCGCCTGTCCGGCCGGTATCCTGCTGCTGCATGAAGGAGGATAAGTTACTGAAGCTTGACGGGTTAGGCTTGCGAATTTCGGTTTCCTGATGCTGCATGCGCATAACCGACTGGTTCAGCCAGAAGGCATCGAAAAGGTCGTCGAACCTGGCATACCGATGCAGATCGGTGCAGCATATGGCTTTCAGTGCCAAGCGTACCTCAAAGGGATCGGCAAGGTCGATATGACCAAGGCTGCGAAGCGCCATTTCAGTTTCCTGTACGCCAACCTTAAAGCCGTTCTTGCGAAGATGATGAGTAAAGTCGCCCATACGTTCGGTTGTTGAGGCGCGCGTTGGGAATTTGGTCACCTTCGGCATGGGAACTACTCGGCCACGCCTGCCAGGCGCTGCGCCACCTCCCCGGGGACGGCGGCCTGATCGGCCTCGGTCTTAAGAAGCGCCACGAGCGATGCCTGAAGCGTCACCGGATCATCTGTCAGATCCTTCAGTCCCAGCCCGGCAAGCGCGGCGGCCCAGTCCAGCGTTTCGGCAACGCCGGGCTTCTTATCCAGCTCTTCCTTGCGGATGGCCTGAACAAAACTGACAATCTGCACTGCCAGATGTGGCGAAAGATCGGGCCCGCGTTTCTCAAGAATCGCAAGCTCTGTGGCACGGTCAGGATACGGAACATGGCTGTAGATGCAGCGCCGGCGCAGCGCATCCGACAGGTCGCGCGTTCCGTTCGCGGTCAGTACCACAATCGGCCGGCTTGTTGCAGCGATGGTGCCAAGTTCGGGAATGGTGATCTGGAAGTCGGACAGCACTTCCAGCAGGAAGGCCTCGAATTCCTCGTCGGCACGGTCAATCTCATCAATCAGCAACACTGGCGGGCGATCCTGCTGGATGGCCCGCAGAAGCGGCCGCTCGAGAAGAAACTCACGGGAAAAAATACGGGCTTCCATCGCCTCGGCGCTAGCACCGCTGTCAGCGGCAGCACGGATCGAAAGAAGCTGGCGCTGATAATTCCATTCATAGATCGCGGCAGCAGCATCCAGACCCTCATAGCATTGCAGCCGGATTAGTTCGGTAGATTCAATCTCGGCCAGAGTCTTTGCCACCTGCGTCTTGCCAACGCCGGCATCGCCCTCAAGCAGGATTGGGCGTTCCAACTGCAGCGCGATATGGATCGCCATCGCCAGCTCGTTGGAAGCCACATAGCCAGCCTGTCCAAGGCGGGATTTCAGATCTGTCCAGGTCATCATATGGCGGCAGGGGGCCATGACCCCCTGCCTGTCCTTCTTTCAATTGGCTCAGTCGTGAAGACCGAGACTCTGTGCTGTCTTCCATATCCGCCAGTGGTCGTGCGGCATGTTCGATTGTGTCAGTCCGAATGCCCGAAAGGCATCATGTACCGCATTCGAGAAGGCCGGAACACCACCAACATTCGGGCTTTCACCAACACCCTTTGCGCCGATCGGGTGATGCGGGCTCGGAGTGACTGTGTAGTCCGTCTGGTAGTTTGGCGTTTCGACAGCTGTTGGCACAAAGAAGTCCATCAGAGTGCCGGTCGTCACATTGCCCTGCTCGTCATAGGCAATTTCTTGGCCCATGGCGATGGCAAGTGCCTCGGTGAGACCTCCATGCACCTGCCCTTCGATGATCATCGGGTTGATCCGAGTGCCACAATCATCCAGCGCATAAACCTGGCGGATTTCGGTTGTGCCCGTATCAACATTGATTTCCATCACACAGATGTAGGACCCGAACGGATAAGTCATGTTCGGCGGATCATAGTAGCTGACCGCCTCGAGACCCGGCTCTACGCCTGGAATTGCCTGATTGTAGGACGCGAAGGCAATTTCCTTCATGGTCTTGAACCGCTCGGGCGACCCTTTCACAACAAAACGGTCGACATCCCATTCAAGGTCATTGTCATGCACCTCGAGAAGATAGGCCGCAATCATCTGCGCCTTGGCGCGGATTTTACGACCTGCCATGGCAGTGGCAGCACCAGCAACCGGGGTCGAACGCGACCCGTAAGTGCCAAGACCGTAGGGTGCGGTGTCGGTATCACCTTCCTCAAGCGTGATGTCCTCTGCAGGAAGACCGATCTCGGACGCAAGGATCTGCGCAAAGGTCGTGGCGTGGCCCTGACCCTGCGAGATGGTGCCGAGGCGGGCAATTGCCGATCCGGTGGGGTGAATGCGGATTTCACAGCTGTCGAACATACCGAGGCCGAGAATATCGCAGTTCTTGACCGGGCCGGCACCTACGATTTCGGTGAAGTGGCTGAGGCCGATACCGAGAAGCATACGTGTTTCACCGCGCTTGAACGCCTCGACGCGTGCAGCCTGCTCCTTGCGAAGATCTTCATATCCGACCGCCTTCAGCGCCTTGTCCCATCCGGTGTGATAGTCACCGGAGTCATACTCCCAGCCGAGAGCAGACTGATATGGGAACTGGTCCTTTTTGATGAAGTTCTTGACGCGCAGCTCGGCAGCATCCATGCCAAGCTTAATTGCCAGAATCTCGATCATCCGCTCGATGAAATAGGCTGCCTCGGTTACCCTGAAGGAACAGCGATAGGCAACACCGCCCGGCGCCTTGTTGGTGTAGATGCCGTCAACAGCCAGATAGGCGGTCGGGATATCATAGGACCCGGTGCAGATATTCATGAAACCGGCCGGGAACTTTGTCGGGTCGGCGCATGCGTCAAAGGCACCGTGATCGGCAGTGGTATGGCAATGCAGGCCAGTGATTTTGCCGTCCTTGGTTGCTGAGATCCGGCCCTTCATCCAGTAGTCACGGGCAAACGCGGTGGCCATCAGATTGTCGGAACGGTCCTCAATCCACTTCACCGGAACGCCGGTAACAATCGACGCGACGATCGAGCAGACATAGCCCGGATAGACGCCGACCTTGTTGCCGAAACCACCACCGATATCTGGCGAGATAATGCGGATATTGTGCTCAGCGATACCGGAGATCAGTGATGCAACTGTCCGCACCGCGTGCGGTGCCTGGAAGGTTCCCCAGACAGTCAGCTTGCCATTTACCTTGTCCATCGAAGCCACGCAGCCGCACGGTTCGAGCGGACAGGGATGGGTGCGATGATAGTAGATCATCTCCTCAGCCACGACATCTGCCTCGGCCAGCACGGCCTCAGTCGCCTCGCGGTCGCCGGATTCCCAGGTGAAGATGTGGTTCGGATGGCGACGCGGCCCATGAGCGCCTTCCGTCTGGTCGGCAATGTCCTCGCGCAGCACGGGTGCACCATCGGACTCGGCTTTAAACGGGTCGACCAGAACTGGAAGTTCTTCATACTCGACCTTGACGGCGGCTACGCCATCAGCGGCAGCATAGCGATCGTCGGCAACTACAAACGCCACTTCCTGAGCTTGGAAAAGAACCTTGCCATCGGCAAGAACCATCTGCTTGTCACCGGCCAAAGTCGGCATCCAGTGAAGACCAAGCGGCTCAAGGTCGGCAGCTGTCAGCACCGCATGCACACCCGGAAGCGCCATGGCCTTTTCGGTGTCGATCGACTTAACGCGCGCATGGGCGTAGGGCGAGCGGACGAAGTCACCGAATAGCATGCCCGGCATCTTTAGGTCATCGACATAGTTGCCCTTGCCTTGCGTGAACCGCGCATCCTCGACGCGCTTGCGCGATGTACCAAGACCGCTTAGGGCGGCGGTACGCTCTTCCTTTGGAGGGGTTGCTTCGTTCATTACGCTGACTCCTTTATCTCGTTCATTTTCGCAGCGGCCTCAAGGATCGCCTTGACGATGTTCTGGTAACCGGTACAGCGGCAGAGATTTCCGGCAATGCCGAAACGAACCTCTTCCTCGGTCGGGTTCGGATTTTCCTGAAGCAGGCGGTAGGCTCTGGTGATCATACCCGGGGTGCAGTAACCGCATTGCAGGCCATGATGCTCCTTGAACATCTCCTGCAGGACATGCAGGGCGTCAGGCGATCCAAGACCTTCGATCGTTGTGATCTCGGCACCGTTGGCCTGGGCGGCGAAAACCGTGCAGGACTTCACCGACATGCCGTTCATGTCTACAGTGCAGGCACCGCAATGCGACGAACTGCAGCCGACATGCGGCCCGGTGATGCCGAGTTCCTCGCGAAGCGCGTGGATCAGCAGGGTGCGCGGCTCAGTGAGAAGGTCAACCTCTTTACCGTTCACATTCATCTTCACATGCATTTTTTCCATCTCGGCCTCCCTTACGCCCGCGACCTGGCGCTTTCGATCGCTTTCTTAACGATCACGCCGGCAACATATTTTTTGAAATCGACCGGACCGCGGGTATCGGCCACCGGATCTGACACGTCGACTGCTGCTTTCACCGCGGCGGCGACCGCTTCATCATCAACAGAACTGCCGACAAGGATGTCGACCGCATCGGTGCAGTAGACAGGTGTGTCCGACAGATTGGTCAGCGCCACCGATGCGGCGGAACAGGATCCGCCATGCATAGTCAGCAGGACGCCAGCAGCAGCCGTGGCGTAATCACCGATCTTGCGCTTCTGCTTTTCATAGGCGTAGCCGCCGCTTGTCGCGGCAAAGGATACAGCCGTTAGGATCTCATCATCCTCGCGCGCGGTGAAGTAGGCCGCCTCGTAGAAGTCGCGGGCAGCGACGGTGCGGCCCCCGTTCGGACCGGCCAAATGGTAGGTGGCGCCAAGCGTCTGCATCAAACCGGGCATGTCGTTGGCCGGGTCGCCATTCGCGACATTGCCGCCGATTGTGCCGAGATAGCGTACCTGCGGATCGGCGATCTGCAGCGATGCCTCTCGGATGATCGGCGCAGCGGACGCCAGCGCGTCGTTGGTGATCAGCTCATGTTGTGTTGTCATTGCGCCGATTGTGACGGTTCCGCCGTCAATGATGATCCCTTTCAACGCCTCGACGCCACCAAGATCAATTAGATGACTGATGTCGCTGAGCCGCTGCTTCATCACCGGAATCAGGCTATGCCCGCCGGCGATGACGCGCGCATCATCTCCCCACTCACCAAGCAATCCGATCACATCATCAACGGTGTCGGGCCGGTAATAATTAAATGCACCAGGTACCATTAGTATCCTCCTATTATGTCCCCAGACCGTGCCCCGTACTCCATCGTTACGGTCTCGCGACGCTGTTTACGACCACGAATCTAACGGGCACCTTTGGTATTGAAGATAAGTTTGACGAGCTTGGGAAGCCCCTTTGCCAAAATGGGCTGTGACCAATTCGCACAACCCTGACACCCCTTGCATGAGCGCACCGTCCTGCCAAAGGTGTCATTCAGCCCTGAATGTGGCGGTCACCGGGACGTCCAGCTTGGAACGCAGTTCGCCAATCTGGTCATCGCTGATGATGAAAAGCAGTGCCAGCAGAAAATCGTCTCCCTGACGACCGTCAATCGTACCACCCATAGGATCGCAAATCAGCGCGGCTTTGAAGACTACCGAATCATGCCAGCACCCCTATGATCAATTCTCCTGGCATTTCGCAACCAGCCCCAGTAACCCCGATCCGAGGTCCGCGACCCGTAGCTCAGGGTCCGTGGACCACGGAATTTTGTGTTTGGACCTTGGCCCTCGCACCACGGCCCAGGGTTCAGGCAAGGTTGCAGGTAAGGTTTTGATAGTTGACCATATGTGGCGATTTGCTAAGATACTGAAATATCTGGATTCAGTCACAAAGTGGCGCCACGGATAGGCATCGAACCTTCTCTCGGGTGCGCCATCCTTCCATCGATATCCGCAGAACGCATAGCAAGCCTGGTGGACAGCCAGTCAAACGCATTGCCACTTTGATCTTTATGGGCTCCTGGCGATTGAATTTTCAGATCCTTAAGCCTCAATCACGGGTGTGTTCTACCGCTTGAGCCGCAGTGCCCAATCCCCATATCGGTGATTGTTGGGAATGCCGGACCATGTATACTCCGTTTGCTCCATTGCCGACTGCCGTGCGGCAACTATTTCCCTGAGGTATCCAGATAATTTTTTGGAATGGTTGGTCTGATGCTTAAGAAACCTGATTTCAGGTCACTACAGGGAAAAACCTTGACCGAGGTTGCCAATCACGCTGACAGGCTGGCGAAAGGGGGGCTCGCGGACAGGCTAAACGCGCATGCTATTTTCACTTCCATTCTGGAACAGTTGCCAGCATCAGAAAACGAAGGCACACCGCTCCTGACAGGCAAGCTCTGGGCCCTTGAGAAGAGCTTTCACTGGCATGAGCGGTATTTTTCGCAGGCTGGTCAGGACAAAAGGATCAAGGACGCCTTTTTCAAGAATTGCAGAGACGGGTTCTTTCTGGAAATTGGCGCCTTTGACGGGGTGACAGGAAGCAACTGCCTGCATTTCGAGAAATTTATGGGATGGGACGGTATTGCCGTTGAGCCGTCAAAAACGCAGTTCGCTTTCCTGCAGAAAAACAGGCAGTGCCAGACCATCAACAAGGCTGTCGGCTTTGGCGACGACACTGTCAAATTCATCGAGGTGGTCCAAGGCCTGTTACAGATGAGTGGCGTCGACACAGAGGATTTTGCCCGCACCAAATCCCTGGTTGACGGCGACAAGGCAAGCCGCACGGTTTCCTATCAGATCGAGACGATCAGTGTCATGGAGATGGTAGGTGGGCGTAGCGAGGTCGATTTCATGTCGCTTGATATCGAGGGCGCGGAGCTGAAAGTGCTGGAAAGCATTGATTTTGACGCGCTGCGAATCCGCGTTATAGCCGTGGAAAACAACATCGTCGGAGAGCCGAAATTCAGGCATTTTTTCGATAAGATCGGCTACAGATATTACGATACTGTCGGGTATGACGAAATCTATTTTCACCCTGACAGCGTCGACTTCACCCGGGCCTAGCCGTGCGGTGACCCGTCCAGCGTTTGGATCCCGCACCACTTCCCGAACAACCACCGCACTGCAATATGTGACACCCCTGTCACAACTCGTCACAACGCAAGGCAGGATTTGTGGTGCCATTAAGGATCGCAGAATTAGCGCTTGAGAAACAGAGCTTCACTTCTGGAAAGATAGGCCAGCAACATGGCCGGAACACCCAGAATGAATGCGGGTGGCATATGGCTCAAACCATCCGGTTGGTTCACGTTCACCCCAATGATTCCCAAACATACGATCACAAAGCCGCTTGCGGCCCAAAATCTGAGGGGCTTCACCCAAATCGCAGCAGCGCCCGCTATTTCGCTTAGCGCGATGAAATAGGCGAAGGCCACCGGAAACCCGAGTTGCAGGAACAACTCACTCACCTGTTCACCAGCCGTTAATTTGAAAATACCCGCCCCCGCGAATGCGAATGTAAGAAACACCATCATGACATAAGGGCCATATTTCTTGATCATTTCCATAGTCGATCTCCCCTGTTGCAATCACGGGTGTTTTAAATGATTTATTTTTGATCTAACATATAGCCAATTTCACCATAATATGTGTGATTATTAATCATATGAAAACGTGGCAGGCTCTTCATACGGCTTTCGTTGTGGCGGAAGCAGGAACCATAAGCAGGGCAGCAACCAGACTGAACTGCCAGCGTTCCACCATTATTCGTCATATCGATATCATTGAAACCTGGCTGGGAAATAAGCTGTTTATCCGCCATGCGAAAGGTTATGACCTCACCGAGGCCGGGCATCAATTCACCCAGTCAATGAAGGTGGTTGAACAACAGATATTGTCTCTGAGATCACAGCTTTCTTTCCAGGCGGAGACGGTCAGCGGAACACTTGTGATCTCCGGTCTGGAGCCCTTATTCGGTCTGTTTGCCCCTGCCATCGCGCGATTTGCCGACGATAACCCGCTTTGCCGGGTTGAAATCCAGTCGTCTACGGCATTTGAACCTCTGGAGAAGGGCCAGGTTCAGATCGCGCTTCGGACAGGGAAGAAAACCGATGTGCTGGATTATGTGCCGGTAAATCTGGGCACTTTGAGGTTCGGGATTTTCGGCCATGAGACTTACATGGCGAAATATGGAACCCCGGAATCCACTGCCGATCTGGTGCAGCATCGTTTCATCTGCCCGCCCATTCATAATCCGCGCATCCCCTTTTCAACATGGTTCGATGAAAACGTCTCGCCGGCACAGGTGGCTGCGACATCGTCGCATGCCTATTCAACCATTGAATTGATCAGTGAAGGAATTGGATTGGGTGTCGCCCCGCTGTTCAAACAAACGGAGCACATGGTCAGAATTCTGCCGATGGAATTGAACTGGGAGACCAATGTCTGGGCTGTGTCACACCTCAGCCTGTATCAGACGCCGAAAGTTCAAAAAATAATTGAATGTCTAAAGAACAATCCGCAATTCTAGATAATGACCGTTAGCCTTTGGCGATTGCCAGAGTTCTGATCATGGTTGGTTTTTATCAACAAGGCTTGGCTGTCGGCGCCCCTCTGGTGACGTTCGCTACGGTGAACACAGCAACCGCGCAAGACATCAAATTCCGGTGTGAGGACCACGGTGCCTCTTCGACAATACCCCAATGGAGTCGATCAAAGGCCTGAGGCGGAGCAGGAAGATTTCACCACCGTATTGACGCTTTCATCCGAGCAAGATGGCAAAGCCAGGATATTTGGAGATGCGGCAGAATCTGCTTCCAACAATTACGTTCTGACGGAATCAACGTTATGCCGTGAGATATGTGCCAAGGCTGCACCAGTCAACAGCACCTCGCTATTCAATCGTCAGCTACGCCTGAAT
>CENJ01170865.1_pt1 | contig 12292 bp, 13 predicted proteins | sample 356161 | NCBI WGS metagenome assembly CENJ01 (sample SAMEA2619531, study PRJEB7988) | marine metagenome | biome: marine biome (ENVO:00000447); feature: surface water layer (ENVO:00002042); material: "saline water (ENVO:00002010), including plankton (ENVO:xxxxxxxx)" | depth 5 m
AAAAATTGACCTTCGCTGATGGTATCCTCACCTTTCCTTAAACTATTTTTTATTCGATCAATAGTATGGGCAATAAGCTGAACCTTATTACCAAAAAATTCAACAAATAGTTGTGAAATTTGTGAAGATATCTTTAGTCCACAATCAGCACCATACGCATGAACAAATGCTGGTATTTCATAATCCCTAATTTCTTCGCTAGAAAAGACCAAGTGTTTTTTTATGGATTTACCCAACTTACTATTTGACCGAATTTTACCGTTTCTGTACACCACAATTAACTTGGTTGTCGCCACAGGATCTAGCATATACTTTTCTAATTGTTCTAATGAACGGCACTGTTGTGCCTCTTTTAAAATGACCACTTGGTGTTTGGACATCATCGGCAACCTTCTACAAGTTGCTATAAGGTCGGTAGCATGTATCTCTTTGCCATAAAAAACACTGAGGTTGAACGCTTTTTCGGTTTCTGTAAGTAGCCTGTTTTCCAACAATTCCAAAGCTTTATCAATAAAATACCCCTCTGCGCCTTGTAATACGGCAACAGGTGGCAATTTTTCTGACTCTATTCGATCGGAGATATCCTTAATTTGCAATAAAATATTTGTTTTGGAAGACATTTGCTTTCTAGATATACGAATTAAACAAAAGGAAATGGATGGGAAAATCCATATTTTCTCTATTCTGCGAAAAAAATACCTCCAAAAGACACCTGAAGAATTGGTTAGACAATGCTTTGTAAACTATCTCATAAGCAATAAAGGATACCCAAAATCACTCATGAAAGAAGAGTATTTTTTGACTTATAATGGCCAAAAAAAAAGAGCTGATTTAGTAGTTTTTGATCAAAATCTTAAGGCTCAACTTTTGGCTGAATTTAAAGCCCAAAGTGTAAGCCTAAGCCAATCTGCAGCTTTACAAATTGCGAAATATAATTTCCACATGCAAGTTCCTATTTTGGTAATATCTAATCTAGATCAAACTTATATTTTTAAGAAAAAACAAGAAGAATTTATTGGTTTGGCAGATATTCCTTTGTATAAGAATTTAACTCTTTAATTTTCCTATAAACTTAGAATCCTATTTTTGTCACCTGTGTTTGGAATTCTAATTATTGTGGTTTTTGTTTTGGGCTATGCATGCATTGCGCTAGAACACAATATAAAAGTAGATAAAGCTGCTTCTGCGCTCATAACAGGTATGGTTTGTTGGACCATTTATGTTTTTTCTCTGCATGGAGGGCACGAAATAAGTCATGTTATAGAACATGGTGATGAATCAATCGCTTTTAGAGGTGGGCTCGTGCACCACTTATTTGAAATTGCAAGTATTTTGTTTTTCCTTCTTGGTGCAATGACCATTGTTGAGTTGGTAGATGCCCACGAAGGTTTTTCAATCATTACCGACCGAATAAAAACAAAAAATAAAGTTTCCCTGCTTTGGATTTTATCCATTCTTACTTTCTTTTTATCCGCTGCTTTAGACAATTTAACTACTTCAATTGTGATGGTATCCTTGCTTCGTAAGCTCATAAAGGATACAGGAACAAGATGGTTTTTTGCAGGTATTATGATTATTGCAGCAAATTCAGGAGGAGCATGGTCTCCAATTGGCGATGTAACAACAACGATGCTATGGATTAAAGGACAATTACCCAACGTTCCTCTGATGATAGAAACCTTAATAATTCCTAGTATGGTTTCTTTAATTGTTCCATTAATTGCATGTTCCTTGATACTAAAAGGAGAAGTTGAAAGACCAATGGCAAGTCATAGTGCAGAACACTATTTAAAGCCGATATCCAATACCGTAAAGCTAGTCATCTTCATTGCTGGAGTGTTGGGACTATTGTTCGTGCCCGTTTTTAAAACCGTTACCCATCTGCCACCTTTTATGGGTATGATGCTTAGCTTGGGCGTCCTTTGGACAATTACCGAAATATTACATAAACGGAATTTAAACAATGCAGAAAGAAAGCACCTAACCGTGGTAAGTGTGCTGCAAAAAATAGACGTTGCCAGTGTTTTATTCTTCCTTGGAATACTTATGGCAGTTAGTGCTTTGCAGGAATTTGGACACCTGAATTCAGTTGCACAAGCGCTCGACAGCAAGTTGAAAAATATGTATGCCATTAATATGTTGATTGGTTTGCTGAGTGCGCTAGTAGACAACGTACCATTGGTAGCTGCAGCGCAAGGAATGTATGAGATTATGCCCTCAGAAACTAATGATTTATGGTTGAAAAATTTTGTTGCCAACGGATCATTTTGGCAATTTTTAGCTTATTGCGCTGGTACAGGAGGTAGCGCATTAATCATTGGATCTGCTGCAGGAGTGGCAGTAATGGGTTTAGAAAAAATAGACTTTTTTTGGTATTTGAAAAAAATTAGTTGGCTAGCTATTTTAGGATATTTTGCTGGTGCAGCTACCTACATTTTGATGCACTAATTATGTACAATAAACACAAAATTGCGGTTGTTCTTCCTGCTTATAATGCAGAGCAAACTTTAGAGAAAACCTATAAAGAAATTCCGCATCACTTGGTAGACGAAATTATCTTAGTGGACGATGCAAGTAAAGATAAAACATCTGTTATTGCCCAGAAATTAGGCATTCGACATATTGTTATTCACCAGCAGAATAGAGGGTATGGAGGAAATCAAAAATCCTGTTACAAAAAAGCATTAGAATTAGGAGCAGATATCATAATTATGCTTCATCCTGACTATCAGTACACACCCAATTTGGTTGAAGCAATGGTTAGCATTATTGGGAATAAAGTATATCCAGTAGTATTTGGCAGCCGTATTTTAGGTAAAGGAGCCTTAAAAGGGGGAATGCCTCTTTATAAGTATATAGCAAATAGGTTTTTAACTTTGGCCCAAAATATCATCATTGGCCAAAAATTATCAGAATACCATACAGGATACCGTGCCTATCATGCGGATGTATTAAGATCGATATCGTTCGAAAAAAACTCCGACGACTTCATCTTTGATAACCAAGTAATTGCCCAAATATTTAGCAAGGGTTTGGAAATTGGAGAGGTAACTTGTCCAACCAAATATTTTGATGAAGCATCATCTATAAACTTTAAAAGAAGTTTGAAATATGGACTTGGGGTTTTAAAAACTTCTATAGAATTACGCTTACACATTTGGGGAATTGTAAAATCAAACAGATATACCTAATTTGAGACATGCTTCAGCATTATGAATATTGGCTTTGATGCAAAACGGATTTTTCAAAACAGCACTGGTCTCGGTAACTACAGCCGCGACCTGGTTCGAAATTTAGCTAATCAATACCCAGAGAACAAGTATGTTTTATTTGGTAAACCACAAAAAAATAAAAGCCAATATCATCATGAATTTAGTAATTCTTCTAAATACAAGCTTGTGCAACCTAAGAATAGAAATAATTATCCTATTTGGAGACGTTATGGGGTGTTAAATCACTTGCAAGACATTGATATATTTCATGGGTTAACCAATGAACTTCCTGCCCTCGAAAAAAAGAAAATACCAAAAACGGTAATAACCATACATGATTTAATTTTTAAAATTTTTCCTAAAAACTACTCTTCCATTGACCGACAGATTTACAACAATAAAGTACGAAAAGGTTTAAAAATAGCGGATAAAGTTGTTACGATAAGTGAACATACAAAAAATGATTTGACAAGATTTTACGCAATTGAAGAGTCAAAAATTGAAGTTATTCCGCCAAATATCCACCCAATATTTTTTGCAAAAAGCAGCTCAACCGCAACACACAACTTACCTGACAATTATTTTCTTTTCGTGAGCAGTGTTTTAGAAAGAAAAAATTTGTTGGGTATAATAGAAGCTTATCGTCTTGTTGTCAAAAAATTAAATAGCAAAGTAGTGGTAATAGGTAAAGGGAAAAGCTATCTCAAAAAATGCAAACAAAAAATTGCGCAATACAACTTGGAGAAGTACTTTCTGTTTCTAGAAAATATAGAGACCATGGAAGAACTAAAATCAATTATGTCCAAAAGTAAGGGGCTTCTTTACCCGTCTTTTTACGAAGGTTTTGGAATCCCTTTGGTGGAAGCTATGCTATGTAAAATACCTATTTTGTGTTCGAATACATCCTCAATGCCATCTGTAACCAATCATCTGGCTACATATTGTAATCCTGAGAGCTATGAAGATATTGCTGATAAGTTGTTGATTTTTGGTGATACTTCGTCAGTTACAATAGCACAAGCATATGATTATGCCCAAACAAGCTTTAACAAACAAATTTTAACTGAAAAGTTGGTAGCCATTTATACCAATCTACTTTAACTTTTTAGCTTAATTTCGCCATTCTTGAAACCAAAATTTTTTCCAAAAGAAAGCGTACTTTTTGTTTGCTTGGCGGGGATATTTATCACAAACGCGCTTTTAGCTGAGTTTATAGGTGTTAAAATTTTTTCGGTTGAAAAAAGTTTGGGTATTCCCTCCAATTTTCTGGGTATTGGTTCATTCGACATGACTGCAGGTGTCTTGCTTTGGCCTTTTGTTTTTATACTTACAGACATAATCAATGAATATTTTGGAAAAAGAGGCGTGTTTTTTTTGTCATGCTTAACAGCAATTTTGATTTCCTATGGTTTTTTGGCTATAGGTTTAAGTATAAAAACAACACCTGCCTCCTGGTGGCCAAGCATCAACCAAACAAAAGGTATAGAAAATATGCAAACGGCCTATAAAGTCATTTTTGGGCAAAGTAACTGGATTATTGTAGGAAGCTTGGTTGCTTTTCTTGTAGGTCAGGTTTTAGATATATTGATATTTCAATCTATCAAAAAGAGAACTGGAGAAAAATATGTTTGGTTTAGAGCTACTGGCTCCACGCTTATTTCCCAATTAATTGACAGTTTTATTGTACTGTTTCTTGCTTTTTATGTTGGCGCCGGCTGGTCTTTTGACTTGGTCCTTTCTATCGCTTGGATAAACTATATTTATAAACTTGTTTTGGCTATATTACTAACACCACTATTATATATAGCACATGGCATAATAGACAACTTTCTTGGCAAAGAACTTAGCAAAAAAATAAAAGAAGAAGCGATTTTGGCTTAATCGAAACTTCGTACTTTTTGAATTATATCGGAAACTGAAAGACCATATTTTTCCAGTAATTCTAGCGGTTTCCCGCTTTCACCAAATGAATCATTTACCCCAACCAATTTCATTTTCGTCGGGTAATTTTGCGAAAGTAGTGAAGCAACACTTTCACCTAGTCCACCGCTTTTCTGGTGTTCTTCTGCCACCAAAACCCTTCCCGTTTTTTTTGCTGAATTAAGTATCGCCACTTTATCTAATGGTTTGATTGTATGAATATTCAGTAATTCAACGGAAATGCCTTCTTTCTCTAATATTTCGACACTCTGCAGAGATTGCCAAACCATATGTCCTGTAGCCAAAATAGTAACATCCGTTCCTTCAGCCAACTTTTGTGCTTTACCTATAACAAATTCATCTGTTTCTTTGGTAAAAATTGGCCACTTGGGCCTGCCAAATCTAAGGTAAACTGGACCAATATGTTTATAGATTGCCTTGGTGGCAAGCTTTGTTTGATTGTAGTCACAAGGATTTACAACCGTCATACCCGGTAGCATTTTCATCAAACCAATATCTTCTAAAATTTGATGTGTTGCGCCATCTTCTCCAAGTGTAAGCCCCGCATGCGATGCACATATTTTAACATTTTTTTCAGAATATGCTATGGATTGTCTAATTTGGTCATATACCCTACCAGTGGAAAAGTTGGCAAATGTACCAGTAAAGGGGATGAAGCCTGAAGTTGCTAATCCTGAAGCGATTCCCATCATATTTTGTTCGGCTATACCAACTTGAAAAAATCTATTGGGAAATGCGTCTTTAAACTTTGTCATCTTAAGCGATCCTGTAAGATCTGCACATAGGGCAACTACTTTTTCGTCTTCTTGCCCTAGTTCATACAAGGCGTCTCCAAATCCTGATCGTGTATCTTTTTGTTCCATTAGTAATAAGCTATTTGTTCTAGTCTTCCTGATTTGATGTTAATTTCTCTTATTTGTGTTTCTAAGGTTGATTTATTCGAACCCGATCTCGTAATGATGTAATATTTCCCCGGCTGAAGGACAACTTCCTCAGAGGCGCCTTCATTAAACGAAAAAATTTGCAGCATCTTGTTATCCTTTTTGTGGTATATACCCCCTACAATATTTTTCCTTTTTACTATAGAAAGTTTACCTGGTTGAGGAATTTGAATGGTTGTAGTTTTTGATTGTTTTACGGAAACATTTTCTTGTCTTATACGCGGCAGGGAAAGAATTTCTAGCGTATATATTCCTACAAGATATTTTTCAATATCATTAAAAGACTGGACATGAATAATTTCATTTGTCTTAGGGTGCAATATCAATGCTTGAAGGTTATTGTAGTTGGTGATTCCATCAATTACCAAGTTAAGTTTTCCTTGAGGTGCATCCAATGCTAGGGTATTGTGTTTACCAGCGGTTAGTTTATAATTTTTTCTTTCTATTTTAGGTGTGGTGTGGACTTCAATGTCATATGCAATGGAAGGATCTAGGTAAAAGGTATCAGGCAAACCCCGATAGTTGAGTGTATGCACGAAGTTATTAACCATTTTTTTTGAATGATTTTCATAAAATGTCATGGTAACATCTGTTTCAGTAGGCCTTCCATAGGCATCAAGCAGATTTACCTGTAGTGTGGTATTATTTAATGCCTGAGAAATAACTATATTAAGGACATTCTGAAAGTCCTTTTCTGTTTTTGCTTCAAAAAATTGCCCCACACAATCGAATTCATTTCTGAATTTTGCGTTTTTCCCTAAGCCTATGATAAATGGTTTTAAAATTACTCCTTGTTTTTGTAAAGCTAGTGAAACTGCACAAGGATCGCCGTCGCACTCTTCAATGCCATCCGTGATAAGTATAATAATATTTCGTGATGAGGGATCTCTTGGGAAATCATATGCTGCTTCTTGAAGCGAATAGGCAATGAGCGTGGTGCCTTTTGGTTTTATATTTTTTATTTTGTCTCTAATTTGTATCTGGTTGAGCTCTCCAAAAGGGACTTCGAGCTTGGTATCTCTGCAATTTCTTTTTTGCTTCATACTTTGATGACCATAAACCCTTAAAGCGATTTCAACATTTTCTAGTTTAGTCAAACTGTCAGATAAACGAATCAAAAGTCGTTTGGCGATATTGATCCTGTTGCTCTCCTCCATTTGTGCATACATGGAGCCTGAGGCATCAAGTAAAAACAAAATCCTAGTCTTTGTGATTTTTTGACTCTGAGCATGTAGAATTGAACTGCTAAAAATCGCAACAATGAATATAAAAAGGTAGATTTTTATTTTTTTAGATCCCTTCAATTAATAATCACCTAAAGTTTCCGGATTTTGCTGCAAAGCTTGTTCCAATTGTTCGTCATTTGGGGCAATCCCATGCCATTTGTGACTTCCCATCATAAAGTCAACTCCGTTTCCCATTTCTGTTTTCATGATGATAACTCTTGGTTTATTGCCATCTGAGGACTTTTGCTCCTCGAAAGTTCTATGAATTTCTTCGAAATTGTTGCCATCCATTTCATATGTTTCCCAAGCGAAAGATGCAAATTTTGATTTTAGCTCGTTAAAACCCATTATTTCCTTTGTTGCACCGTCAATTTGCTGACCGTTGAAGTCAACAATGGCAAGTAATTTATGTAATTTATTGTGTCCTGCGTACATTATTGCCTCCCAACATTGGCCTTCTTGAAGCTCCCCATCTCCCATAAGAACGACTGTTTGTCGATTGTCATTGTTCAATTTTTTTCCTTCTGCTATTCCTATACCTACAGATAGACCTTGACCAAGGGATCCAGTTGCCACCCGAACACCAGGAAGCTTCTCTTTTACAGCGGGATGTCCTTGCAAACGTGAATTTAGTTTTCGAAAAGTATTTAATTCATCAAGCTCAAAAAAACCAACCCTTGCTAGAACAGAATAGAAAACAGGAGAAATATGCCCATTGGATAAAATAAATACGTCTTCTCCCTCACCATTTTGATGATTTGGAATTCGATACTTCAAATAATTATTGAATAAATAAACAAGTATTTCTGTACACCCTAAGGAGCCACCCGGGTGACCTGATTGAACAGCATGCACCATTCTAACAATATCTCTTCTTGTTTGACTAGCTATTTTATTGAGTTGTTGCAGGCTTACATTCATTGCTTGTAAAACTACGAATATGACTAGTTTACATCACAACACCGCAAGCTGTGGAAACTACTTGGATAAAATTATTGAAGATTTACTTTCATTTTGCCATTTTCTTCAACAAAGTATATGGTCTCAATTCTTGTTGTGGCCAATGAAATACCTACAATGTTTGCTTCTACCGGAAATTTTTTATGGTCTCTATTGGCAAGAACTACCGTCGTAATAGATTGAATACTTGGATTTTTTAGACAAGACAAGGCATAAAACATTGTTTTGCCGCTATTAAGTACGTCATCAACTAAAACTATGTGAGCATTTTCTAATCTTTTAAGATCAGCATCTAAGGTGGCGTTTTGCGCTTGACTTTTATCCATTTGTATCAAATAGTAACTGGAGGGAATGTCAGAAATATTAAGGAAATTCTGTCTAACTTGTTTTGCAATTGACTCGCCAGTGCCCTCAATTCCCACAAAACAAATTTCTTCAGCTTCGTGTAATTCTTCATAAATCTCCCAAGCCATTCGCAATAATTTTCTTTGTATTGACTCGTGAGTGAGAATTGTTATCTGTTCTTGCTCCATTAGAGAATTTTCTCAATTTTAGTGATTTTCGGACAAGTTCAAAAACTTGCTATGTAAATCTAAACTCTGTTTAATGATACTTGCCTTACCATCATTCTTTATCCGATATTGTGCTTTTTCTAACCTTTGCTTGTCACTCATTTGGTTTTCTATCCTTTTAAGTACTTCATCTCTTTTCATATGATCACGTTTTACTATTCTTTCTATCCTTAAATTAATTGGGCAAGTAACTACAACGATATAGTCCATGAGCTTGTGACTATCTGTTTCAAACATTAGGGCCGCCTCTTTGATTGTGTATTTTGCCTGACTTTGTTCGCTGAGCCATATTTTGTAATCTTCAAAAACTGCAGGGTGCACCAAGGAGTTTAGAAGACGTAATTTTTTTGAATTATTAAATACTACAGTAGCAAGGTATGACCTGTTCAGAACGTTATCTCTCGTGTAAGCATCCCAGCCAAAAGCTTTAGTGATTTGATTTCTTAATGCCTCATTGGTATTCATCAAAATCTTGGCTCGGTCATCCGATTTATACACTGGGATGCCAAGCGTTTCAAAAATTTGACAAACTGTTGTTTTACCAACGCCAATACCTCCTGTTACACCAATTTGAATTGTTTTACTCATTACGGTAAACCTATAAAGTTTTTACGCTTCTTTTGGTTTGTATTTGGCCATGGAAAGTTCCATATTGATGGCTGTTTTTTCTATTTTGATTTTCGTGGCAGTTTCTAATTCTAGAAGGAAAGCGTCACCTTTTACTTCAACAATTTTACCATGAATTCCGCCAGTTGTGATAATTCTGTCACCCTTCTTCAAGCTTTCTCGGTAATTTTTCTGCTTTTTATTTCGACGATTTTGCGGCAATACCATAAATAAGTAAAATACCACCATGACCAGACCCATCATTACGATAAATGAAGACCCCATAGCACCTGATTCTGATTGAAGATAAAGCATTTTTTGTTTTAGTTTGGGTTTACGTTGGCTTTAATAATTAGGATAGTTTGTGTTGGTCTAGTATTTCCAATCACAGTAATTTCTTTAGTATTGAGGCCTTTTTTGCCTTGACTATTAAAACTTACCAATAATTCGGAAGTTTCTCCTGGAGAAATAGCATTTCTTGGCCAATTTGAGGCAGTACAACCACATGATGTTTGGACGTTAGTAATGATAAGGTCTTCGTTTCCAACATTTTTGAATTTAAACGTATGTTCCACAATCTCTCCTTCATTTATTGAACCAAAATCTACCTCTGTTTCTTCAAATTTAAATTTAGCCAGTCTGTTTAGTTCTTCTGGGTTTTCTAGAGTTGCACTGTTTTCCACAATGTTTGTTTTTATCTCTGTCTGTCTTGAGCAGGCAGTTAAAACAATCACGATCGTTATTAAAGCAAGCGAGTAACGCATTCACACAAATGTATTAATTTATAGTAAACCTCTTCCTGACTTATTTAGTTTGTCTGCTTCAACAAACTCCTTTTTTATTTTATCCAGTATTCCATTTACAAACTTCCCACTGTCTTTTGTTGAGTAAGCTTTTGCGATATCTATATATTCATTGATACTCACCTTCACGGGGATATCTGAAAAATGCAACATTTCTACAAGTGCCATAGTCATTAAAATTCTATCAACTTTTGCCATCCTTTCAAGCTCCCATTTAGTTGTTTGCTCATCAATTATGTCTTGAATCTCATCATAATGTGCTATTGTTTTCTCAAGTAAGTCTATACCCAAATTTTGGTCTCTTAGCACATGATCTTTTTTTATTTTCAACTGAAATTGTCCTTTCTCAGTTTTGTATGTTTTTAATACATTCTGCAACATTAAGTCTATCGCTAGCTTTTCATCATACCACTGCATTCTTTCTCCCTCCATAATTTGATCAAAGTTTGGGTTGTCAATCATTAAATAGTCAAAAAAGGCTTTTATTGTTTGAAAAAAGAAAGGCCAATTAGGGTTAAGTATGTCTATTGAATTACCAATTTTACTTTTGATAAAAGATTGGTAAGCTTCTCTAATAAAACCATCATAATCAAGCCAATTTATAGATGGGTTATTGAAGTATTCTATCACAAGATTTTGATTTTCAAGATCTTTAATTATAGGGTTATTTGCTATAGATTCATATGTCTTTACGGAAAGCTCATCTACAATATATTTTTCTTCTTTTGGGTTGAGATGATTTTCCATAAACTGCTTACAAACAAGCGGGAAAGCCAATACAGATTGAAATGTTTGGTAGAAGCCTACAGAAGACTTTTTCAACTTATTGACAATAGGATGTAATTGACTTCCTGAAATCGTGGATAAAGTTTCACCATATAAAGATTGAAAAACTTTTATGCGAATAAGCCTTCTAGTAAGCATGTGGTTTGTCTCTTTTGTCTTTATTTCCTATCCTCTTAAATATATAAACTTCAAAATCATGGTTGTTCATGGTCTTAAAGGGTTCTTTTGGAACAAAATGGGTCAACTGGATCAAATCTTGAGATTCTTTTAGGTATTGAAGCGGCAGGTGACAATCATTTGGACCAAAGTGCGCGTCCCAGATTACGTAACTTCCAACAGGGGCATGCTTGAAACCAAAGTGAAACAATTTCATTTGCTTTTCAGGATTGAACGGGTTAATATCCCCTATTACATTCAAATAAGGAAATTGAAAATACAAAAGGTCTTTTTCTAAAGTATTTTTTTTCAGCCATTTGGCTACCCTTATCATCTCTTTTTGCTCTTTATCTATATCTAGTGGGAAGGTTCTGTTACCGAAGTCAAAAAATATTGTAGATCCAATAATTGTTGCAATAAGAAGAGACAAAAAATATAGCTTTTTCGACTTGTTTTCAAAAAAATAGACCATCAAATAAAGTAACAGAAAAATCGAAATAGGAAGAATAACAAGCATAACGCGTGTATAACCGCAGGAGCCCATCATACCTTTCCACCATATTAATGAATGAATGCCAAAATAGCATAAAAAAATGCTGGCAAATAAGAATAGTATTTTCTTATTTACCTTCCTAAATATTGAGTGTTTAAAAACTGAAAATAAAGCCAAAGGAGTAAGTACCAAAAACAACCAACCAAAGATAAATTCGGACTGGTAAAAATAATGCCACAAAGAACCTGAACCACAAGCTCCTTTACTTAAAACTTGAGCTTCTATATACGGATTAGAGTTATAAATCCAAATCCAATCACCTGTAATAATACCTCCCAATGTATTGAAAATTAAAGACCCAACGGATAAATAGAGAAAATAGCGGTATCGTTTTTCTGAGAGTAGAAATAAACCCATAACAAAGGCAATCACATAACCTTCTGACCGAACATAAGGTAAAAAGCCTCCTAAAATCGCCGCAATTCCCCATTTCTTTTTCAAGAAAAGCAACAAGCTCAACAATACCAAAACAGCAGTAAATGGTTCTGTAAGCCCGCTAACCGCGTTCCTCAAAACGATAGGAGAACTGAATAATA
>CENJ01026868.1_pt1 | contig 12287 bp, 11 predicted proteins | sample 356161 | NCBI WGS metagenome assembly CENJ01 (sample SAMEA2619531, study PRJEB7988) | marine metagenome | biome: marine biome (ENVO:00000447); feature: surface water layer (ENVO:00002042); material: "saline water (ENVO:00002010), including plankton (ENVO:xxxxxxxx)" | depth 5 m
TAAGTATTGTTATTTATGCATTTGTAAATATTGCAGTTGTTACTGGTATTTTTCCAGTTACTGGCCTGCCTATGCCACTCATTAGTCATGGAGGAAGTAACCTTGTCATTAATATGTGTAGTCTTGGAATTCTTTTAAACATTAGTCAAACAAAAAGGGGTTTAAATGCAGGGCGAAATTAGGTGACTTTATGACTTCAAAAAAATTTAATGCTATAATTGCTGGAGGCGGCACGGGTGGTCACCTTTACCCAGCGATTGCAATAGGTGAAGAAATAAAATATAGAGCTCCCAATGTAAACATACATTATGTTGGATCAATTTACGGAATTGAAAAACAAGTACTTCCTATTCTAAATGAGAAATACAGCTTATTGCCTATAAAAGGATTTCAAAGAGGTTTAAGTTTTGCATCTTTCCGTAAAAATATTATACTCCCCTCCCTCCTTTTAAAATCAATAATAAAAATAAAGAGTATATTTAAAAATTTTAAACCTGATATTGTTATCGGAACGGGGGGGTATGCCTCAGCCATTCCTATAAAAGAAGGATTAAAAAGAAACATACCCATATTTCTTCAAGAACAAAACTCTTATCCTGGAATTACTACCAGATTTTTTGCAAAAAAGGCTGATAAAGTATGCATTGCTTTTAAAGAAGTTCAAAATCAAATCAAAAATGAATGTATAATTACAGGAAATCCAGTAAGAAAAACTATAGGAAAAGCAAATAGAATTAAGAGTTTGAAAAAATTTAAATTAAACCAAAACTATAAAACAATTTTCGTTTTTGGGGGAAGTCAAGGATCTCTGCCGTTAAATAATTTTATTAAAAATCATTCTCAAGAATTTATAAAAAATAATATACAAGTTTTGTGGCAGACTGGAGAAAAAGAGTTTCGAAAATATAAAAACATCAAAAACAAATTTTTAATAATTAAACCATATATCAGTGATATGGCAAGCGCTTATGCTTCAAGCGATTTGATAATTTCAAGATCGGGGGCTTTAACCTGTTCAGAAATCACAATTTGCAACAAACCCTCAATTTTAATTCCATTGCCATACTCAGCTGGAAACCATCAGCTTAAAAATGCTGAAGCTTTAAATAATGCAGGAGCTTGTGAAATTTTACTAGAAAATGAATTAAACAATTTCAATGCCATTCATAAAATTATTCAAATACTTGGAAATAAAAAAAAGTTAGAACTAATGCAAAAAAATTGTAGAAAAATATCTAAACCAGAAGCAGCCATGAAAATTGTTGATCAAGTAATGATGTTAATAAAATGAACTTTAAAAAAATAAATAATATTCATTTTGTTGGAATCGGTGGAATTGGAATGAGCGGTATTGCTGAATTATTAATTAATCTTGGATTCAATGTTTCAGGATCAGACTTAATTGAAAGTGAACTTACAGATAAGTTGAAAAAGAAAAATGCAACAATCTACTACTCACATAATCCAAGAAATGTTCATGATTGTGATATTTTAGTTTACTCTAGCGCTATTGATATTAACAATGTTGAATTGGTTGAAGCAAAATTAAGAGAAATTCCAATTTTCAAAAGAGCTGAAATGCTTGGAGAGCTTGTAACTCTTAAAAAAACCAGTATAGCAGTAAGCGGAACTCACGGTAAAACAACTTCTTCTACAATGATAGGAGAAATTTTAACTACATCAAGCTTAGACCCTACATTGGTTGTTGGTGGTCTAGTAAAAAATCTCAACACAAATTCTAAACTTGGTGAAGGAGATTATATTGTCGTAGAAGCTGATGAATTTGATAAAAGCTTTTTACAAATAAAACCAACCATAGCTGTACTGACAAACATTGAAGAGGAGCATATGGACTGCTATAATGGAATAAATGACTTATTGTTTTCATTTACAAAGTTTGCAAACTCTGTCCCATTTTACGGTTCTGTTATAGCATGCATAGATTCACCTTATATTAAAAAAATTATTAAAAACATAAAGAGACCTATAACCACCTATGGAATATCCAAAGATGCAATTATTAGAGCCTCAAATTTAAAATTTATTGAAAATAAGTCCTCTTATGAGCTACTATTTAATAACAAATCATTTGGACAAATCTCATTAAAAGCTCCTGGTTATCATAATATATTGAATTCTCTTGCTGCCGCTGCAGTGGCATTTGATTTAAAGTTAAATCCAAAAGATATATTAAAAGGGATTGAGAATTACAGCGGTGTTAGAAGAAGGTTTGAGATAAAAGGTATTAGAAAAGATATTTTAGTTGTTGATGATTATGCTCACCATCCAACTGAAGTAATTGAAACAATTAAAGCTGCAAAAAAAGGGTGGGATAGAAGACTTATTACAATCTTTCAACCGCATCTATTTTCAAGAACTAAGGCATTTTACAAAGATTTTGCAAAAGCACTTAATGAGTCAGATATAATCATTTTAACAGATATATACCCTGCTAGAGAAAAGCCTCAAAAAAATATATCAAGCAAATTGATTTTCAACGAAATCAAAAAGCAAAATCATAAAAATTTATTTTTTTTAGATAACATTGAGAATTTGAATCCATTTCTTGCAAATATTGTTAAAAGAAATGATATGGTTTTAACTATGGGCGCTGGCACTATTTGGAGATATGGACAAAAATTTTACAATTATTTAAATAAATGATTAAACAAATGAAAATTGAAAATAAATTTCTCAAGAATGAGCTAATGTCAAAGCATACTTCTTATAGAATTGGAGGGCCAGCTAAAATCTTTTTTACACCTGCAAATAGAAATGAATTAATTCAAGGGCTTAAATATGCTAAATCAAATAAAATAAATATTTTTTTCATTGGTTCTGGTTCAAACCTGCTTGTTTCAGATAGAGGAATAAATGGCATGGTTATCTCAATAAAGAAGAATTTTAAAAATTTCTCAATTAATAATAATAAAGTTTTTGCAGAAACTGGAACGATGCTTGGCAGAATTGTTAACTCTACCATAAAAGAAGGATTGACAGGACTTGAATCTCTAGTTGGGGTACCTGGTACTCTTGGAGGTGCATTAATTATGAACGCGGGTGCCTACGGAAGTGAAATTTCAAATTATTTAAAAACTGTAGAAGTTGTAACAAAAAATGGAATAATAAAAAAATACCAATCCGATGATATGAAATTTAGCTACCGAAATTCAAATTTTTCAGATGAAGAAATATTAATTAGTGCAGAATTTGAACTCAACAAGGCAAACAAAGAAGAAATAAATAAAAAAAAGATTCACGCAAACAAAGGTAGGAGATCTTCACAACCATTGAAATTCAGATCAGCTGGAAGTGTTTTTAAAAACCCGAAAGAAGGGCCAGCTGGTTATTTTATTGAAAAAGCTGGTTTAAAGGGATTTCAATCTGGAAACGCTGAGATTTCAGAAAAGCATGCAAATTTTTTTATTAACTATGGAGATGCGAAAGCAGAGGATTTAGTTAAATTAATATTAACTGCAAAAAAATCAGTAAAGAAATTATTTAATGTTAATCTTGAGTTAGAAATACAGACTCTTGGTTTTAAAAAAGGAACTTTTGAATTATGATTTTCAAAAAGTATCTTACAAATTTTATTATTATTTCAATTATGTTTGCAACAGTTCTTATATCTAAGAACTGGGCCTCATATAGAAATGATACCAAAATAAAAAAAATTTATTTTTTTGGGAATGAATTTATTGATAATGATTTTCTTAATTCTTTTAATGGTGAAATAAAAAATAAAGATATATATGATTTAAATATAAATGAGCTATCAAAAGTCTTTGAGGATAATCACTTTATTAAAGCTGTAAGAGTAAGTAAACATTTTCCAGACAAAATAAATATTGAGATAGTCGAAAGAAGTCCTATTGCTGTAATCAATAATAAAGAGCCAATATTGATTGACGAAGATGGAATTATCTTGCCAAATAATAAAGAAGCATTTAAGAAAATTATACCCTTTTTATCAGGCTTCAATCAAAACAAACTATCATATATAAATGGGGCAAAAACGACCTCACCAAAACTAAGCGAAGCAATATCTTTATTAAAGAAAATTAAAGAAAAAAATAAATCACTATATAAAAATATTTCAGAAATGGCACTCAACGGTGATAAAGAATTCGTTTTGATATTAGTTGATTATCCAACAAGAATAAATCTGGGATCAAATGCTTTAGATAAAAAAATACAAATAATTGAAAGTTTTGAGTCATCTATGAATCCAAATGGATTGTATGCATTTACATCAATTGATCTTCGATATCAAAATCAAATAATTACTCAGGAAAAAAAATGATTAAAACTAATCTCAAAGAGAAAATTTTTGAATCAGGAATTGATATAGGATCATCAGAAATAAAATGTACAATTGTTGAAATTGATTCTACCAATGAATCGGTAAAATTAATAGGTGTTGGTCGCTCGAATACAAAAGGGTTGAAAAAAGGTTCAATTTCAAATAGGGAAAAATTGATCGATGAAATAGAATTAAGCATCAATGCGGCTGAATTAATGGCCAATAGGAAAATAGATAAAATCAATTTGGGAATATCTGGTGAGTTTATAAGAGGAATAAATACACAAGGCGCTATAACAATTGGCAATAATATTAATAATAATTCAATAAATGGTAATACGATAACCGAAAATGATGTAAAAAATGTTCTTGATTTAACAAAAGCAATATCTTTACCAATTGATCAAGATATTCTGCACGTGATACCGCAAGAATTTAAAATAGATTCTATGAATTCTATAAAAGAACCAATTGGGATGACCGGCAGAAGGCTTGAGGCAATGGTACACCTAATTACAGTAACATCAGCAGCAATAGATAATTTGGTTAAATGTATTGAGGAGCTTGGAATAGAAGTTTCGGAGGTAATTTATCAAGGCCTTGCGTCAAGTCTATCTACACTATATGAAGACGAAAAAGAACTAGGTGTAGCTTGTGTGGATATTGGCTCAACCAAAACAGATATAATCATTTATTGTGATGGGGGAATAAAATTTACTTCAACAATTAATATTGGATCGAGCAGTATAACAAACGATATTGCAGTGATGCTTCAAATTCCTATTAGCAAATCAGAAGAAATTAAAAAAAAATATACATCTGCTAAAGCAGATCTATCTTCAGATGAATTAAAATTTGAAATACCTTCTATGGAAGGTCAAGTTAAGAGAAGTATTTCAGAAAATGAGGTTTCAAAATATGTTGAAGCAAGAATGATTGAAATTTTAGATATAATTAAAAACGTATGCGAACAATCAGGATTAAAAGAAAAATTGACATATGGCATAGTTTTTACAGGAGGTGGTTCTAGTTTAAAGAATTTTGAAAAGCTTGCAAAAGAAGTTCTTCGCATGCCTATAAGAATCGGCTATCCTCAAAATATTAGCGGTGCTGCTGAACAAGCAACAACTCCATCTTTTTCAGTAGCCTTAGGTTTGGCGCAATGGAAAATTTTCAAAAAGCAAATAGTAAATATTGATGATGAAAAGCCAATATTTAAAAATACAATGAAAAAAATAAAATCAATTATTAAAGAATTCTTTTAAACACATACCAAAAAGGAGAAATATCATGTTGTTCGAATTTGATAGTTTGGCAGAACAAAAAGCAAATATAAAGGTTATCGGTGTTGGAGGCGCAGGAGGAAACGCTGTAAACAGGATGATTCAAGATGGAATGGATGGTGTAGACTTTTTAGTTATAAACACAGATGCACAAGATCTTGACAATAATTCCGCCGAAAATAAGTTGCAGATAGGAAAAAATCTAACCAAAGGGTTAGGCGCAGGAGCTCATTCACAGATTGGTCAAGAAGCAATTGAAAGTGATAAAGATGTAGTCAAAACCATGATCGAGGATGCTAATATGGTTTTTATTACTGCCGGCATGGGAGGTGGTACCGGAACAGGAGCTGCTCCGACAGTTGCTCAGATTGCTAGAGAATTGGGAATTCTAACTGTTGGAATAGTAACTCTGCCATTTAATTTTGAGGGTCCAAAGAGAATGAAGAGAGGTGTTGCAGGTGTAGATGAGTTAAGAAAAGCATGCGATACGTTGATAGTTATTCCTAATCAGAGATTAATGACAATAATTGACAAAAATACTACTTTAGTTGAATCATTTAAAATGTCAGATTCAATATTGCATCATGCCTCAAAAGGTATATCAGATTTAATCAATGTACATGGTCTGGTTAATTTGGATTTTGCAGATGTTGTAACTGTAATGAAAAATATGGGAGAAGCAGTTATGGGTACAGGAATTGCATCAGGGGAAGAGAGAGCAGAATTGGCAGCCCAACAAGCAATATCAAGCCCGCTGCTTGAAAATGCATCAATTTCAGGCGCACAAGGAGTATTGGTGAATATTACAGGTGGTCCTGGACTTACCCTGGTAGAAGTTGACCAAGCGACGAAAATTATTTTTGAACAAGCTGGAGAAGATGCGAATATTATTTTTGGTGCAGTTATTGATCCAGATATGGGAGATGATATGATGGTTACTGTTATTGCGACTGGTTTTAATCAAAAATATCGAAATGAATTAGTAAATGAATCAACAAGTGCAGAAAATAATAATATAGTTACTGAAAAAACGTTATTTAAATCTGAAAAAGAGTACGTACCGCTTTACAAAAAGAGCGATGATTTACATACAGAAAATGATTCTTTAAGCAAAATTAAAAGCTTTGGAAGTAATGAAAACCCTACAAATAATTTACATAACGATTTGGAAGTCCCTGCATTTATAAGAAGACAGCATAACTAGGATATAAAAAAACCCCATCTGAAAGATGGGGTTTAATCTAAAATGAAAGTAATGAATTAAATTTATATCTTCTTACCATTGGCTCTCATTCTTTTAAGAACTTTATTAATTCCTATTTTATCAATTAATCGAAGGCCTTGAGTTGATACATTTAGAGTAACCCATTTTTTCTCATCGGGCAACCAAATCCTTTTTTTTTGAAGATTTATATTAAATCTTCTACGAGTTTTATTATGCGCATGGCTAACATTATTACCATACATTGGTTTTTTTCCTGTTACATCGCAAACTCTGCTCATATTATTACACCATTTTATAAAATTATTTTTAAATACTGATTGCAATTTTATGTTTAATGTTATGATTTTAAAAGGATTATTTATTCTAGTAATTCCTTAATTTATAATAATGAAAATTGGAAAAATCGATCTTAACTTACCTCTAATTCTCGCTCCTATGGCTGGGGTTACTGATTATCCATTTCGCTTGCTATGTAAAGAACAAGGAGCTGCTTTAGTTTTTTCTGAATTTGTTTCTGCAGATGGAATTATAAGACAAAATGTCAAAACATTAAAAATGATAAAATTTACTGAATTTGAAAGACCTATTGGAATTCAGATATTTGGTGATTCACCTGATGTTATGGCTCAAGCTGCAAAAATGGTAGTTAATAAATTTTCTCCAGATATTATAGATATAAACTATGGTTGCCCTGTTCCTAAAATAACAAAAAAAGGTGCCGGTTCAGCCGCTTTAAAAGATCTTTGTCTGATGGATGAGATTACAATAGCTGTTGTTGAATCTGTTCCTGAAGTACCGGTTACTGTCAAAATGAGAGCAGGTTGGGATAGCTCAAATATAGTAATACCGAAAGTAGCAAATAGACTGGAATCAGCTGGTATTAAAGCAATTACATTGCACCCTAGAACAACAAAGCAAAGCTATTCTGGTATGGCAGATTGGAACCTTATCAGAAAGCTTAAAGAAGCTACAAATTTGCCTGTAATTGGAAATGGGGATATAAAAAATCCAGAGGATATTTTACGAATGTTTGAAAAAACAAATTGTGATGCTGTGATGATTGGTAGGGCATCCTTAGGTAATCCATGGTTTTTTAATCAAGCTAAAGCATTGCTATCAGGAAAACCGGTCCCCCCTACCCCGCCTCATTTAGATAAAATTTCTTATTGCATAAGACATTTCAATCATATGATTGATTGGCATGGTGAAAAAAGAGCAACCGATCTAATAAAAAAACATTTTGGATGGTATATAAAAGGATTTGATGGTGCAAGCAAAGTTCGACAAGCGCTTGTAACATCAAGAAATAAGGAGACAATGCTATCCATTTTAAATTCTATTTCTTAATATTATGTCCACTATTATCAATAAATTTTTCTATTAGAAATAAGAGTTAAGCCATGCAAAATGCTAAAGTAGTTGTTCCAAAACCAGTAAACGAACCCGTCTTGGAGTATAAATCAAACTCTCCAGAAAGAATATCGCTTATTAATAAAATTAATGATCTTAAATCGCAAAATATTGAAATACCTCTAATTATCGATGGCAATGAAATAAAAACAGGCAATACTGAAGAAATAAGAATCCCCCATAATCACAATCATATTTTAGGTGTATACCATAAAGCATCTGAAAAAGAAATAAAGATGGCCACTGAATCTGCAATGGATACTTGGTCTTCGTGGTCCAAAATGCCCTGGGAAGACAGGGTTGCAATATTTAAAAAAATGGCATCAATCTTACAAAGGCATTACGATCAAACCCTAAATGCATCAACCATGCTCAGTCAAAGCAAAAATGCCTATCAAGCAGAAATAGATGCATCTTGTGAGATGATAGATTTTCTTAATTTTAATTGTTGGTATGCACAAGAATTATACACTCAACAGCCTACCTATTCCCCAGATGGAATTTGGAATAGGTTAGAAAATAGGCCTTTGGAGGGCTTTGTGTTTGCTATTACTCCATTTAATTTTACTTCCATAGCAGGCAATTTACCAACTGCACCAGCCCTAATGGGAAATGTTGCTATATGGAAACCAGCATCCTCTGCAGTATATAGCGCACATTTTTTGATGAAACTATTTAAAGATGCTGGCTTACCTAGTGGTGTTATAAATTTTTTGCCAGGTAGCGGCTCTTTAATAGGTCCTAAAATAATTCAAAATTCTAATCTTGCTGGTGTTCACTTTACTGGCTCAACTTCTGTTTTTCAGGGCATGTGGAAATCAATTGGTGAATCTATAAAACATTATAAATCTTATCCAAGAATCGTTGGTGAAACTGGCGGTAAAGACTTTTGTATTGCTCATGAATCGTCAGACATAAAAGCTCTATCAACTGCTATGATAAGAGGCGCATTTGAATATCAGGGTCAAAAGTGCTCTGCTTTATCACGAGCTTATATTCCCAAATCAATTTGGCCCGAACTCAAGAAAATATTCATCAATCAAGTCAATCAAATCAAAATGGGCGATGTTGAAGATTTTTCAAACTTTATGAATGCAGTAATTGACCGAAACTCATTTATCAATATTAAAAATTACATTGATAATGCAAAAAAAACTGATGAAGTTCAAGTTTTAACTGGTGGTAATTGCGATGACACAATTGGGTATTTTATTGAACCAACAACTTTGATCACAAAAGATCCAAAATATGAATCAATGTGTGAAGAAATTTTTGGACCTGTTCTAACTATATATTTGTATGACTCAGATAAGTGGGATGAAACCTTAAAATTAGTAAATGAAACGTCACCATACGCACTTACAGGGTGCGTCTGGGGTAATGACAGAAATGCAATTAATGATGCAACTGAAAAACTAACTCATGCTGCTGGTAATTTTTACATTAATGACAAACCTACTGGAGCAGTTGTCGGCCAACAACCTTTTGGCGGTGGCAGAGCATCTGGCACAAATGATAAAGCTGGATCTATTTTTAATTTAATCCGCTGGGTCTCGCAACGCACAATAAAAGAAACCTATGATCCACCAACAGAATTCACTTATCCATTTATGGAAAGTTCAAAATAAAATTTAGGAAAAAAGAATGAAAATTCATGAATATCAAGGCAAAGAGATCTTTAGATCTTTCAATATACCAGTTCCAATTGGATATGCTGTTAACAAATTAGATGATGTTGAAAAAGTTATTAAAAAAGTTCAAAATGAATCAAAAAAAGAAGCTGTTGTTGTAAAAGCTCAAATTCATGCAGGTGGCAGAGGAAAAGGAGGCGGTGTAAAGTTTTCATCCAACTTATCAACAGCTGTAAATAATGCTAATAAGATATTTGGAATGAATCTTGTTACTCATCAAACTGGAGAAAGTGGTCAAAAAGTTAGAAAAATTCTTATTGAGGAAGCATCTAATATTTCAAAAGAATTTTATTGCGCAATAACTCTTGACCGCTCACTAGGACAATTTGTTTTTATGGTATCGACAGAAGGTGGAATGGAAATTGAAAAAGTTGCTGAAGAAACACCTGAAAAGATTGTAAAAGTATGGATTGACCCATTGATTGGAATGAAATCTTTTCATGCAAGAAAATTAGCTTTCGGTTTACAATTGACCGGCTCAGCATACAAAGAAGCGGTAAGCCTTTTTTCAAATTTATTTAAATGTTTTATAAGAACAGATGCTTCGCTTGCTGAAATAAATCCATTAGTACTTACTATTGATAACAAAATAGTTGCTCTAGATTGCAAACTAAACTTTGATGGCAATGCATTGTATAGACAAAAAGATATATTATCACTGAGAGATACAAATGAAGAAGATCCTACCGAACTAGAAGCTGATAAATTCGACTTAAACTACATAAAACTCGATGGAAATGTAGGGTGCATGGTCAACGGAGCAGGTTTAGCTATGGCAACAATGGACATTATAAAAATATCAGGAGGAGAGCCAGCAAATTTTTTAGATGTTGGGGGAGCTGCATCTGCAGATACTGTTAAAAATGGATTTAAAATCATACTCTCTGATAAAAATGTAAAAGCAATTCTTATTAACATTTTTGGAGGTATTGTTAGGTGCGATAGAGTTGCAAATGGCGTTGTCGAAGCTGTTAAAGAGCTTGGACTAGATGTTCCTGTTGTCGTTAGGCTTGAAGGTACAAATTCCGAAGAGGCTAAAGAGATATTAGCTAGGTCCAAACTATCGATTATTCCTGCTTCAGATATGAAGGACGCAGCTTTGAAAGTTGTGAAATCCATTTAAAAATTAAAGGATAATTATGTCAATTTTAGTAAATAGAAATTCAAAAGTAATTGTACAAGGCATAACAGGCGGTGAAGGCGCTTTCCACAGCCAACAAATGATTGACTATGGAAGCAATATTGTAGCCGGGGTAACTCCAGGGAAAGGTGGTTCATTTGTTCTTGAACAGAATATTCCAGTTTTTAACTCTGTTGAAGAAGCTCGATCAAATACCGATGCTAATGTATCAATTATTTTTGTTCCTCCTGCTTTTGCAAGTGAAGCTATTATTGAGGCATCAGAAGCAAATATAGAACTTATCGTTTGCATAACGGAAGGTGTACCAATAAATGATATGGCGATTGCTATGAGAGTTTTAGAAAAAAATAAGACCAGGCTAATTGGGCCAAATTGTCCTGGTATCATCAGTGTTGATGAATGCAAGCTTGGTATTATGCCTGGATTTATCTGTAAAAAAGGGACTATTGGAGTAGTTTCAAAATCGGGAACATTGACTTACGAGGCCATAGGACAGCTTGCTTCTGTTGGCTTAGGCCAAACTACTGCTGTTGGTATTGGGGGTGACCCAATCATTGGAACAACCATGAAGGAAATTCTAGAACTATTTGAACAAGATCAAGAAACGGAAGGCGTTGTTATGATAGGTGAAATTGGAGGCCAAATGGAAAATGAAGCTGCTTTGTGGGCGAAAAAAAATATGACTAAACCAGTGGTGGGGTTCATTGCTGGGCAAACAGCTCCTCCTGGAAGGCGTATGGGACATGCAGGTGCAATAGTTTCGGGTGGTGATGATAATGCTGAAGCAAAAATGCAAATTATGAAAAAATCTGGAATCGAGGTTTGCGAATCTGTTGCCGATATTGGGGAAAAGATGAAAAAATCACTAGAAACGATTTAAAATGAGGTATTTATGAACAATCAAACTTTTGCAATGATAAAACCTGATGCAATTAAAAATGGTCATTTAGGAAAAATCGTTGATCATTTATTAAATGACAATTTTGCCATAATAGGATTGAAATTCCTAAAAATGAGTAAAGATCAGGCTAGGGCTTTTTACAGCATTCATTCAGAGAAGCCTTTTTTTGAAGAGCTGACCACTTTTATGTCATCTGGGAACATAGCTGTGCTTGCTCTTCAAAAAGAAAATGCTGTATCAGAATGGAGGAAAACAATTGGAGCAACTAATCCCCAAGAAGCCGATGAAGGAACAATTAGAAAATTATATGCAACATCACTAGGAGAAAATGCG
>CENJ01028687.1_pt1 | contig 12286 bp, 11 predicted proteins | sample 356161 | NCBI WGS metagenome assembly CENJ01 (sample SAMEA2619531, study PRJEB7988) | marine metagenome | biome: marine biome (ENVO:00000447); feature: surface water layer (ENVO:00002042); material: "saline water (ENVO:00002010), including plankton (ENVO:xxxxxxxx)" | depth 5 m
CAAATTGGCGAGGCAATGAAAGCAAGTCAAAAGAAAAAAGATGCAGGAGAGGCGTAAGCCTTAACGCGTTAAACATAAAAAACCCCGGCCTTGTGCTGGGGTTTTTTTGTTAAAGGCTAATGCTGTGTGCAAGAGACACCAGAAACACCCATTTTTTCATGGTTGGAAATTGCCAGTGCATAACCCCTGTATTAAGTGTTAATGGTTTAGAAATCTTGTTTGTTATTTGAGCGGTAAATCTGTTTTGATTAAAGCCTGGTCCTGTGTTTTGAAGAAAGACTTCTTCGCTTAAACTAAAAGCCAGTTTTTCTGTTAGGGGTAGGCTTGCCGTGAGACCCAAGCGATAGCGAAGCTGTAGATCTCTATTAATCCAACGCTCCTCCACAAAAAAAGTGTTTGTAAAGCGCACGCTATTGAGTCGGGTGGTAATGGCTAGTTTTTGATATGCTCCGTCCTCATTAATAGCAGCAATTTTTCTGTAGCCCGCTGAAAGAGAAACATTGGGCGTAAGAGAGCTGCTGAAGCCTGCGGTAAACAGCGCTTGATCTTTTGCCAGGTCTAGGTCAAAGCTTCGGTGTTGGTATTGCAGGTCTATACTGGTGTTGCTATTAATTTTAAGTTTGTTCTTATAAACCAACCAAGAGCCAACATCTGTTTGGGCGTAAACGCTAAGGGAAAAAAAAGAACAAAGAATAAAAAGATTATACTTTAACATCTTCGGCATATTTAATCAATAATGGGTTTTTGTCTGTCCGTGCTTTTTCAATAAAATCAATTGCGGCAGCATCTAGTGTTATTTCTGTTTTTTGATATGCTGCTAGTGCTATAGCAACAGCTATGCGGGTGCCTGTTTTCTTTGCTGCTGTATTATAGAGGGGGGCTAATTCTGCCAAATGGATCTCCTTGGCCAAAGCCGAAATTTGGTGAGCGACGGCTTTTTGTTTTTCTGTAGTTAAAGACGTAAACTTCTTGCCTAGTTTCCGCAACGTTTCCATTGGAGAGGAGGCAAGTATTTGTTGGCTTTGTGGTGGTTTGGCTTGTTGTTTAGACCAAGTATCGCGAAGACCAACCGTTTTATTAAAAACCTTTAGGGTGTCTGTGCTGTCTTGATCGCAAACAAAATAACCCAACCGTTGAAATTGAAAATGATCTCCTGATTTTGCATTGGACAACATCGGTTCTGCGAAAGCGGTTTGAACAGACAGTGAATCTGGGTTAAGCTGCGTAATGAAATCTACGTCTTTTTCTCCATCTGGGCTTGGCGTTTTAAACAACCTGTCGTACTGGCGAACGGATATTCGTTTGGCATCCCTAGCAGAAACCCAATGAATAGTAGCCTTTACTTTCCGTTGGCTTTCTGGAGTTCCGCTGCCGCTCAAGCTTTTGGGGTCATAGGTACAATAAACCGTCTCAATATTGCCGGATGCATCTTTTTCAATGGATTCTGCCTTAATAATGTATGCGCTTTTTAAGCGCACTTCTCCGCCTATTTTCAATCTGAAAAACTTGTTGTTTGTTACTTCACGGAAGTCTTCGCGTTCGATGAGTAGTGTTTTGGAAAATGGTATTGTTCGCTCGCCCGCATTTAGATCTTCGGGGTTGTTTTCGGTATTGAGCTTTTCTGTTTGGCCTGTGGGGTAATTGCGAATCACAACTTTAATAGGGTTTAAAACCGCCATGGCACGGGTAGCTTTTTTATTTAGGTCCTCGCGCACACAAAACTCAAGTAAAGAGGCGTCAATAACATTTTCCCGTTTTGCAATGCCTACAGTTTCGGCAAATTTTCTCAAAGAGGCTGGTGTATAGCCACGGCGACGCAACCCGCTTATGGTAGGCATGCGTGGATCGTCCCAGCCGTCTACTTTTCCCTCCAAGACCAAGCGCTGTAATTTTCGCTTGCTCGTGATGGTATAGTTCAAATTGAGTCGGGCAAACTCTCGTTGTTTTGGTCGTGAGCCCTGCTTGGCCAAATGATCTAAAAAGGTGTCGTATAAATCCCTGTGTGGCTTAAACTCTAAAGTACACAAGGAATGTGATATTTGTTCGATATAGTCCGACTGGCCGTGTGCCCAATCATACATGGGATAAATACACCATGCGTCTTTTGTTCTATGGTGCGGTTTGTGCATGATTCGATACAAGATGGGGTCGCGCAGCAACATATTGGGCGACGCCATGTCTCCTTTAAAGCGAAGGGTATAGCTTCCTTCTTGGTGTATGCCCGCTTTCATTTCCTTAAAAAGCTGGAGCGCCTCATTTGGATCTTGGCTGCGATAGGGGCTGGTACTGCCGGGGCTAGTGGGTGTTCCTTTTTGTGCGGCTATTTGTTCTGGATTTTGCGCGTCTACATAGGCATGGCCCTCTTTAATAAGCTGAAGGGCCCAATTATAAAGTTGTTCAAAATAATCAGAAGCATAGCATTCTTTGTCCCATGTAAATCCTAGCCAAGCAATATCTTTTTTTATAGCATCGACAAAATGTTGCTCTTCTTTGGCGGGGTTTGTATCATCAAAGCGAAGGTTAACAGGGGCGTTGTATGTGTTGCCAAGTTCGAAATTCAAATAAATGGCCTTTACGTGACCAATATGTAAATAACCATTTGGTTCGGGAGGAAAACGAAAGCGCAACGAGGAGGGGTTCAGGCCCGAGGACAGGTCTTCATCGATGATGTGTTCAATAAAGTGTTTCGCCATTTTTCCGTAAATCGATATTATTTTGGCAAAGGTACTTATTTAGAGCAACACCTTTGTTTAAGTTTTTATATTTGACACATTATGGGAAAAGTATATGTAGAAAACATTCGGGTCTATGCGTATCACGGGTGTTTACCCGAAGAAACACTTATTGGCAGCGACTACCGGGTTGATGTCAAGGTTACGGGGGACTTGGCTGTTTCGGCGGCTTCAGACAGTCTGGAAGACACTATTGATTATGTCAACGTTTGTGCTTGTGTTCAAAAAGAAATGGCAACACCATCAAGGTTATTAGAACATGTGGCGAAACGTATTGTCGATCGCATTTTTGAAGCAAGCACAAGAGTTGAGGAGGTTAATGTAAAAGTTTCTAAAATTAATCCCCCTATTGAAGGCCATGTAGCGGCTGTAGCTGTTGAGTTGTTTGAGGTAAAGAAATAAAGGGTCGTATATAGCATAAAAACGCTACTTTTGCATCCCTATAGGCACCGTGGCCGAGTGGCTAGGCAGAGCTCTGCAAAAGCTTGTACAGCGGTTCGAATCCGCTCGGTGCCTCTACTTTATTTGGGCCTCTATAATCGTTTGTAGCTGTTCCTTTTGCTCTGGAAAACTTCCTTGAAAAACGAAAAACAAACCAAAACAAAAAATAATAATATGTACCGTTTGTTTGATTTTATAAATAACAAGGGGGGTTAAAACTCTTTTGAGTTGTTTGGCAAGATATATTTTGACAATATCTAAAAGCAAGTAAATAAACAGGACGTAAACAAAAAAAGAAAGATCTGCGCCAAAGACTACTAAGCCCACCCAGAACAAGAAAGTGCCGATATTAATGATGTTTAATAGAAAACCTTTTGCAATGTAAAAAAAGTAATTTCCTTTTGGTAGCGCCTCCGTGCTAAAAGCTATTTCCTTTTTTTGCCTTATAGATGCTATTAAAGATATTACGCCAAAGGCACACAACACGATCCCTCCAATAATAAACCATCGGGGATTTTCTGCAAGACTGTGTCGAAGTGATTGTGCGCTGAAAAGAGCTACCAGTATAAAAACGATGTCGGCAATTACAGCTCCTAAATCAACACAAAAGGCGTGTTTTGCCCCTTTAGTGATGCTTGTTTCAACAATCACAAAGAAGACGGGGCCAGTAGAAAAAACAAGCAACAACGACAGGGGTATTGCTGCTAAAACTTCACTCATTTTCTTGGGTTTCGATCGGAGTGTTTTTTTGTTCAATATTCCCTCCTACAGCAACCGATTTCGTTAGTTTTTTGGGTTGCCCGTAAACACTGACATAGCCGCCAAAAGAAACCTTTATTTCTGCGAGCTCAGTTGCGTTAACGGCAGCTCTTCCGCCTGCTTTTACTCTAACTTCAACCTGTTCAGACTCTAGCGAGGCTGCATCTACCACGCCACCCGTTACAACACTGTGGTGTTGCACAACAGCAGCGCCTTTAAGGTTGATAATGCCGCCTGAAGCCGTTTTGGTCTTTACTTTTTGAACGTCTAAAAAAGCGTCAATTTCTGCTCCTTCTTGTGATTTTAATAAAATGCTGGGCTGAAATAACACATCTTGACAAGAGACAAAGGCACCTTCGTTTGCATCTATTTCCTCAATTGGGTTAGAAGAGAATAGAGCTACTGTAGTGTTGAATCCGCCAAAGCGCTTTTTAATATCCATACGAAGATATAATCTCCCGTTTTTGTTCTTATATGACAAAAAGGATTTGTTTTTCCCTTCAACGACAAGAGAATCGGCATCAGACGGTATAATGGTTAAACGAATGCCATCAAAAACTTTTACTTTATTAAACTGACCAAGTCTTATGGTTTGGGCGTTAGAGATAAAAGAGACGAATAAAAAAAGTAAGAGTATGCGCATAAAAGTTCTTTATTCAAAGATACATATTATTCCGCGCGGCCCAATATGTTAAAGTCTAAATGCCTTTTGATTGGATCTGCAGCAATAACTTTTATTAGAACTCTATCTCCTAGCTGTATGCTTTTCTTGGTTTTTTTACCTACGAAGGCGTAGCTACGCTCGTCAAAAACAAAATAATCCCCTGGAATATCTTGAGGTCGGGCCATTCCTTCACATTTGTTTCCTTCCAATTCAACGTAGAGACCCCGCTCAACCACTCCTGAAACAATTCCTGTGAACTTTTCTCCTATACGATCTTCCATATACTTTACTTGCATATATTTAATAGAGTCCCGCTCTGCCTTTGTGGCCAAGACCTCCATTGATGAACAGTGTTTCATTACAGCTTCGTAAGGCTCAGGACTCGGTGATTTGTTTCCATCTAAGTAATGTTGTAATAAACGATGGGCAACCACGTCAGGATATCTTCTGATGGGTGATGTAAAATGTGAATAATAATCAAAAGCTAAACCATAATGCCCAATGTTTTGAGTCGTATATTTCGCCTTACTCATGCTTCTTATTGTAAGGGTGTCGATAAGGTTTTGTTCGGGTTTGTTAACAATATCTCTAAGCAGTTTGTTTATTGAGTGAGCTGTTGTTTCTGGCGAAGCTAAATTTAAAGAATATCCAAAACCCGATATTACGTTTTTTAATTGGTCTAATTTCTCTTCGTTTGGTTCGTCGTGCACCCGAAAAACAAACGTTCTTTTATTGTTCTCTTTAACAATAAACTCAGAAACTTTTTTGTTGGCCAACAACATATATTCTTCAATAAGTTTATTTGCTTCTTTGCTTGTTTTAACAAACACGTTCATTGGTTGTTTATCTTTATCAAGTGTGAAACGCACCTCTTCTTTGTCAAATGAAATAGCGCCACTTTCCATCCTTTTTTTTCGTAAAAATTTTGCTGTCGTGTTTAGTTGTAAAATAGCCTCTTTTACTTTTTTATCTACTGTGTAGGATTTTGATGTGAGGGATAATTCAGCTGGTATGGTTGCTTCTTGAGTATCAATAATATATTGAGCCTCGTGATAAGCAAATCGGTAATTTGAATTGATGATAGTTCTACCAAACGTTTGGTCTTTTACATTTCCATTAGTATCTAATGTAAAAATTGCTGCAAAAGTTAGTTTTTCTTCATTAGGTCTTAAAGAACAAACTTTATTAGATAGTTGTTCTGGTAACATAGGCACGACCCTATCAACAAGGTAAACAGAAGTTGCGCGTTGATACGCTTCATCATCTAATATACTTCCAGGTTTTACGTAATAAGAAACATCTGCAATATGAATACCTACTTCGAAATCTCCGTTTTCTTTTTTCTTAAAAGAAAGGGCGTCATCAAAATCTTTTGCGTCAGTTGGATCTATTGTAAATGTTAATACATCACGGTAATCCATTCTTTTTGCTATTTCTTCTTCGTCAATTTTTTCATTTATATTGTTTGCTTCGTTTTCTATTTGTGATTCAAAAGTATGAGGCAAACCATACTCAGTTAGTATGGTATGAATTTCAGTATTTGCATCACCAGGGGGTCCTAAAACTTCTATTATTTTTGCTTGAGGTGATTTTGTTTCGTCCCAACTAGTGAAAGATATTAAAACCCTATCTCCATCTGCTGTAATCATTTCTGGTGTTGATTCAATATAAAAATCAATTGGAGATATTCTTGGGCTTACGCGAACGAACATGGTTCCATTTTGTTTCTGGAGGGAGCCAACAAAATGATCTCTCTTTCTTTCTAATACTTCAATTATTTTAGCCTCTCTTTTCCGGTTACCTCTTATTGGAAATGTATAAAACATTACTTCGTCTCCACCAAAAGCTTTGTGGTGGTGAGATGATGAAACTTTTACGTCTTCATCAAAATCTTCCGATATAATATATCCCTTGCCATTAGAAGACACATCAAGAATACCACGATGACACTTTTCTTTATTCTTTGCTTGAAAAGTTCCTTTGGTTGGATTATTAATTAGTTTGAGCAAAACGAGTTTTTTTATATTTTTAATAATTTGGTTTCGCCCGCTTGGGTCTTTTACTCCAAGCCTACTCGCTATTTGTTTGTAGTTGAATGTTTTATTCGGGGTTTGATTTAAAACCTGAAGAATGTTCTTTTGGATTGATAAAACCTTGTTTTTCTTACCCATATCTCACAAAGGTATGTCTAATAATTTGTCTTTAAACTTTATCCACAAATAAATATAATATAACATCTTTTATATTTTTAATTTTTAAATCTTAGGTGTTTATTATTGTGTGTTAATAAGTACAATAAGTTTTTTTTTTTTTTATAAATATCTCATTATTAAAAAGATACTTTACAGAAAAATTAAAAAAGTCTTGTTGGTAACATTAAAAATAATGTTAATACATTATCTGTAAGTAATAATAAAACAACTTTTATAATTTATTTTTTTTACAGAGTCTAAAAACTCCTCTTATTATTAGTACTTATAAAAAGAAACAAACATCCCTTTTTAATATTCTTAATAATTCAACAGCGTAATAAAATAGGATATTAACAACAAAAAAATCTTAGTTTTATAAAAAATAAAAAGATGCATATTTCTATAGGAAACGACCATGCTGGACCAGCTTTAAAAAAAGAAATTTTCTCTTTATTAAATGCTTTAGGGCACACGTACACCAACCACGGAACAGATACCAACGACAGTGTTGATTACCCAGATTTTATCCATCCTGTTGCAGTTGATGTAAGAGAAGGTAAATCCAATCTAGGTATAATTATATGCGGTAGTGGAAATGGTGCAAATATGACAGCAAATAAATATCCTGAAATACGCGCTGCCTTGTGTTGGACACCTGAGTTAAGCGCTTTAGCGCGTCAACACAACAATGCAAATATATTAAGTATACCTGCGCGTTTTGTTACAACTGCAGTAGCAAAAGAACTGGTAAAAACTTTTTTAGAAACCCCGTTTGAGGGCGGAAGGCATCAAAATAGAGTCACTAAAATTTCTCAATGTCGTTAAATTTAGAAACACATAGTTGGGAAACCTTAAGTAAAAAAGCGCTTTATGATCTTTTAGCCCTCCGCTCGCTGGTTTTTGTAGTTGAACAAAAATGTGTGTATCAAGACCTTGATTCAAGAGATGAACATGCGCTACACATACTTGGTTACAAGGAAGCAGCACTAGTTGCGTATGCAAGGGTGTTTGTCAATACAAAACCACCCATGATCGGCCGTGTTGTAACACATCCTTTATTCAGGGGTCTAGGATATGGAAAGTTTATTATGCAAAAAAGCATAGAGCAAGTCCCTGCAAACAGACCGATCCATATTTCTGCACAAGAACATTTAAAAAAGTTTTATGAACCTTTTGGTTTTTCACAAAACGGAGAAGGTTATTTAGAAGACGGCATCCCCCATATTCCTATGATCACGGCTGTAAATTAATCCAGTGCTTAACTAAAGGAATCATTGCTTTTTCGATTGTTACCTGTGAGGGTAGGTTTTGCGAAGTATAGATAAAAAACCCATTTCCTTCAATGGGAGTATAAGAAGGATCAGAACAAATATGACGGTATTGTTCTCTCATTAATCTTTTGATTCTGTTTCGGTCAACAGCCTTTGGGAATAATCGCTTAGAAACACCAAACCCCAAAGCAAGACCATTTCCCTTTTGAGTATTACATACCAACCTCAAAGGTCTTTTCCCAAAGGATGTTCCTTCTGAAAAAAGGCGTTCGATTGTTTGTTTGCTTTTAAGGCGTTTTATTTCAGTTCGTTGTTTCGAAAACATTATTGCTTAAATCAATATCTGCCATAAAACCGGATGGGTCTATGCTTATTTGTTCTATTTCGCTTAATGGCGCATCTATAGTTAAGATATATGTTGGTCTGGCCCACGCCCAATCGCGATCTTTAATACAATTTTTTTCACAACCCGGTTTTTCGCCAAACATCATTTGCAAAGGGATGTAATGCATCTCTTGCCCTCCGTCTTTGTAAAGGACACCTAAATCTATTGGCATTCCCATTGCACCGATTCGTTTTAATTCCACTTCCGTTTTGCCCCCCCTTTCGTTAACAGATTCTATAGCATAATCAATAGTTTTGGTTGTGCGCGTCCAATCATTTAAATACCACTCCAATTGAATTCCAGACACCTTTTCTGCTACGCGTTTAAAATCATTGGGCGTTGGGTGCGTAAAAGCAAAAGCACTGTAAAAGTTCTGTAGGGTTTTTAACAAAGCGTCAGGACCAATAATATAGCCGAGTTGTGATAAGAAAACAGACCCCTTATCATAACTAGCCGTTCTGTAAGCAATATTCGTGTCAAAACGATCGGCATGGGTGGTAAGCGGCTCTTCCAAACCAACACTCACTAACCTGCGGTAGTTTTCATAGGACCGATCAAAAGCCTCATGGTTTTCTTTTAACAGCTGCTCCCCAAGCGCATCTAAAAAAGAAGTGAACCCTTCGTCCATCCAAGCGTATTTGGATTCATTAAAAGCCAAGACGTGTTGAAACCAAGAGTGCGCCAGCTCGTGTGAAGTAACTCCATATAGGCTAGGATAGCTTCGCTCACCCGTGATAAGCGTACACATTGCATATTCCATACCGCCATCTCCCCCCTGAAGAATACTGTATTGTTTATAAGGGTAAGACCCAATAGCACGATTAAAGAAAGCTAAAAGTTCTGCCGTTTCCCCTTGAAGCCGCTTCCAATTTTCGATTATCTTTTTGTCGTTCTGATAGAAAAAATGAAGCGTTACACCATCTTTTGTTTCTAAAACATCGTGTATGTAATCGGGATCGGCAGCCCAAGCAAAATCATGTACCATAGGCGCCACAAAGTGCCATGTTTGTTTTTTGCCCCTTGTCTTTGTTGTTTTTTTGGCATACCCGTGCCCGACTTCCTTGGGGTTCTGTAAATAACCCGTGCCGCCTACAACATAGTCTTTATCAAGGGTCAACTTTACATCAAAGTTTCCCCAAATGCCATGAAATTCTCTACCGATATATGGGTTGGTGTGCCAGCCCTCATGGTCATACTCGGCCAGCTTTGGATACCATTGCGTCATAGATAGCGAAATACCCTCCTTGCCGTCTCTTCCACTACGGCGAATTTGTTTGGGCACTTGGCCCTCGAAAACCATCGAAAGGGTGGTGCTTGTATTTGGTGGTAAAGGCTTAGCCAAAGGCACAACAAGAATGGTTTCTTCTTCCTTAAAAGATAGTGCTTTTCCATCTTGTGAGATAGAGGTAGTATGTAAATAGCCAATCTCTTTGTCGTTTAACGCTCCAATCCGCGAACCCACTCTAGCGTCTGGGTCGCTAAGCGAAAGAGAACGGACATCCATTTCGCTTCCTGGCTGAAAGGCATTAAAGTATAAATGATAAAACACCCTACGAAGCGTATCGGGCGATTTGTTGGTATAGACCAATTCTTGTGTTCCTGAATAACGGAACGATTTTACGTCCATATCCACTTCCATGGTGTAATCAACGTGTTGTTGCCAATAGCCAGGCTGAGGCTGTGATATAGCAACAACGGAAAGAAGTAAAAAAAAGAATATTCTCATGATTTTAAAAAGTATTTAGGATTTCTGGCGCAAGGCTTTCGCATAAACGAACACCCCTATCGCCGTGCTGTACAGTAACCAAGGGGTTGTTTGCGTCGTGTTGCATAAATAAAACAAAATTTTCTTCTGCGGCACGACTTAAAAAAAGTTTTTTTTCTTGAAGGGTTTGTAACGGACGAACATCATAACCCATAATATACGGCAAAGGGAGGTGTCCAACAGTGGGAAGTAGATCGGCCATAAAAACAAGGGTTTTCTCTCGATAATAAATGTGTGGAATCATTTGTTTTTCGGTATGACCGTTTACAAACAAGAGCCCAAAACCCAGGCCGCAATCCGAAACAAAAGAGGACGTAGGCGTTTCTACAAAATGTAGCTGCCCACTTTCCTGAATAGGCATTAAGTTTTCTGACAAAAAAGAAGCCTTTTCCCTTCCGTTTGGATTGATGGCCCACTCCCAGTGTTGTTTATTACTCCAATAACGTGCGTTTGGGAAAGAGGACTCATAAGCCGTTTTGTTTTTGTTCCATCGAATTGCCCCTCCACAATGATCGAAGTGTAAGTGGGTCAAAAAAACATCCGTGATATCTGCTCTAGAAAAGCCTGCCTTTTCAATGGAGTTGTCTAACGAGTTTTCGCCATATAACCCGAAGTGACGGAAGAAACGATCTTCTTGTTTGTTGCCCACGCCAGTATCTATTAATATAAGGCGATTACCATCTTCAATGAGCAACGACCGAGACGCTAGATCAATCCGGTTGTAATTGTCTGCGGGGTTAGTTCGGCTCCAGAGTGTTTTAGGCACTACACCAAACATGGCGCCGCCATCAAGCTTAAAATTCCCTGTTTCTATTATATGGAGCTTCATATTTAACGAAAGTACAAAAGATTTATCCGTCTATTTTTTCTTTAAGCGCTAGGCCGAACTCTATCATGGCTGCCGCTTCGGCAGGAGTAGCAGGACGTAAAAATTGTCGTACTAATAACTCTTTTCCATTACTCATGATGTGGTAGAACCCATACGCAGAGAAAAAAGACACCATTTTGGCATCAAAAAACGTGCGGACTTTTTGCGGGTTATTTCCTTGAACGTAAAAATTACGCGAAAAAGCGGGATATTCTGGAAAGTCAATATCGTGTATTCCTGCCAAATGAGAGAGCTTTTCTAGTAACAATTCACGATCAAAAGAGAACACAGGAATTTCCCTGTCCAACTGAACACGCAACAAGGTAGTCTGAATGTTTTCTTTGGCTATAAAGGTGCCCTCGCTGTAATGAATATCACACAAAGACAAGCGCTTTTTAGGCCCCTCAATTAGGTTGTATACACGCTCAACAGAAGCAGTTTGATAAACAGGGTGGTCGCGCAACAGTTGTTTTTGTGATTTGGTAACTTCCTTATAAACCCATCCTTTTTCTTGGGCCAACGCCTCCAACTGGATTTGTCTTTTTGTGCGCCCCCCACCAAACACACGAAATTTTTTCATGGGTCGCAGCGTCCGCACCGCAAACGGATGGCTTGAATCAGTTTCGTGAATGTCTAACCCAATTATTTCTAAAGCCCCTCCTTTTCGCTCAAACAGCTCTTCATAGCTCTGTAGGCTTTCTTGAACGGTGTGGTCCACAAAAGAGCATAACGAAAAATCAACAACAGCACGCTCGACTTGAGGTATCTTATCAAGTTTTGATTTAAGCTTATAAAAATTAAGAAACGTACAAAAGTGAATAACACCCACGTAGTAGTTTTGGGTTTCACTTTCTTTGTACATCAAAACGTTTGGTTTAAGCAGGTTTCTAGAAAACAACCAAAACGCCTTGTTTAGCAAAACGTGCACCAAGAAAGTAGTTAACAAACCAATCAAAATCCCCGTTATTAGATCGGTTAGCAAGGTAGAAATGAGCGTTGTTAAGAACACAAGCAGCTGCTCTTTTCCAATTTGATACATACGCACAAAAATGACTGGGGCGGCCAGTTTAAAGCCAGTGTAAACCAATATTGCAGCCAAAGCCGTAAATGGAATTTTCCCAAGCTGATGTTGAAAAACAACAACAAACAATAAGAGAAAAATGGCATGGAAAAAATTTGATGAACGATTTGTGGCCTGGTTGTTTACGT
>CENJ01097657.1_pt1 | contig 12276 bp, 10 predicted proteins | sample 356161 | NCBI WGS metagenome assembly CENJ01 (sample SAMEA2619531, study PRJEB7988) | marine metagenome | biome: marine biome (ENVO:00000447); feature: surface water layer (ENVO:00002042); material: "saline water (ENVO:00002010), including plankton (ENVO:xxxxxxxx)" | depth 5 m
ACAAATACTCAACAAGAGGAGTTTTACCCGTACCTCCCATAGATAAATTACCAATACTTACTGTTGGTATATTAAACTTAGTATGACCTATGATATTTAAATCATAAAGTAAATTGCGTATTTCTTGAACAATTTTAAACAAAAGTGAAAGCGGAAAAAGCAATTTTCTCAGCAAAGACATTAGACGAAAATATAAATTATATTTGATAATAAATTATTATGAAATTAATTGAAATAATTAATGTATTAGAAAATTGGGCTCCAAAAGAACATGCTGAGGATTTTGATAATGTTGGATTAATTATTGGTGATTTTGAAAGTGATATTAGAAAAGCAATAATCACTCTTGATACAACAAATAAAGTTTTAGATGAAGCTATTAGAAATGATTGTAACCTAATAATTACATTTCATCCCTTAATCTTTGAACCGTTTAAGGCAATTAATACAGAAGGGAGAGTTCAAAAATTAATACTGAAAGCAATAAATAATAATATTAATATTTACGCAATTCATACTAACCTAGATAATAATCCAAAAGGAGTTAACTATCAAATTTGTAATAAACTAAAAATTAAAAATTTAAATTTTTTAATACCAAATGAATTAATTGAAGGTATTGGAATGGGAATGTATGGTAATCTTGATAAATTTTACGATGAAAAATCTTTCATAGATTACATTAAATCTAATATGAAATTATCATTTATTAGACATAGTAAATTTTTAAATAAACCAGTAAAAAGTGTTGCAGTTTTAGGTGGTTCTGGAAGTTTTGGAATTGAAAAGGCAATTGAAAAAAAAACAGATTGTTTTATAACTTCAGATCTAAAATATCATGATTTCTTTAAAGCGAACAATCAAATACTTTTAGTTGATATTGGTCATTATGAAAGTGAGAAGTTTACAAAAGAGTTGATTTTCAATTATCTTAAGAAAAAAATTCCTAAGTTTGCCTGCATTATTACTAAAACTAATACAAACCCGGTTAATTATTTTTAATTATGGCAAAAAAAGTTGAATACTCTGTCGAAGAAAGGTTAAGAGCTTTGTATGATTTACAATTAATTGATTCAAGAGTTGACAAAATAAGAAGCGTAAGGGGTGAATTACCACTTGAAGTTCAGGATTTAGAAGATGAAGTCTCAGGTCTAGACGTTAGAATAAGTAAGATAAAAGCAGAACTTGATGGATTCGAAAATGAAATAAAAGAAAAGTTAAATAAAATTGAAGAATCAAAAGCATTAATTAAAAAGTATAATGACCAACAAAAAAATGTAAGAAATAATAGAGCTTTTGAATCTTTAAGTAAAGAAATTGAATATCAAGAATTAGAAATTGAATTCCTTGAAAAACAGATAAATGAAATAAAATCTGGAATTGAATTGAAAAATGAAAAATTTGAAGAGACAAATGAGTTGAAAAGTAGTAAGGTTTCTCATTTAGATCATAAAAAAAATGAACTAGAGGCAATTATGAAGGAAACTGAAAATGAAGAAAACGAGTTATTAAAAAAATCAAATGAATTTCAATCAAAAATAGATGAATCACTACTAAAATCTTATTTTAAAATCAGATCAAGTGTTAAAAATGGACTTGCTGTTGTTCCAGTAGAAAGAGGTGCCTCGGCGGGGTCGTTTTTTGTTATTCCTCCACAGGTACAGTTAGATATTGCATCAAGAAAAAAATTTATTATTGATGAATTTAGTGGAAGAATTTTGGTTGATAAAGAACTTGCAAATGAAGAAAATGAAAAAATGGAGAAAATCTTTTCTTCTATCTAACTATGAAAGACTTACTTAGTGTTTTTCCTCCTGAAATATTGATTGAATAAAAATATTGCCCGCTAGATAGTTTTCTAAATTCATTTTCACTTAAACTAAAATTATGCTCCCCTCTTTGGAGTTCTCCGTTGTAAACTCTTGAAACCTGTCTTCCAAGTATATCAAAAACATTGATACTAATACTATGATTTTGTTTTAACCTCAAACTCAAATGAACACGATCTTTGCCACTTGAATATATTGGATGATGATAATTTAGTAAAGAATCATAATCAACCATCTCCTTATCATCACAATTAAAACCAAGACCTAGCAATTCATAATTTTCACCTAACATCGCTTTATTTATATATTTAGAATCTCCGCAAAGCCAGTCACTTAAAATTGTTTGATAAATTGACCTAAAATCAACATTATGCTTCATATTTCCTCTTCTATCCAAATCAGTTAAACTAGGATGATTTCCAATAAAACTACTTCCACGCAATGCAGTACCAAAAAGCATTACTGGAGCAGATGAACCATGATCAGTACCTTCTGAGCCATTTTCTCTTACTCTTCTTCCAAATTCAGAAAAAGTCATAGTAAGCACTTTCGAGTCAAGACCATCATAATTTAGATCATTGTAAAATGTTTCTATAGATTTTGATAATTGTGTTAAAAGTGATTGATGAGTTGTAGGTTGATTTCCGTGAGTATCAAAACCACCAAGAGAAACCATATAAATTTTTGAGCCTAAGCCTCCTTTAATTAATCTTGCTACTAATCTAAGTTGTTTATCTAAATTAGAGTCAGTGTATGAATCAAAATCATTTGATTTTTTAAAGGCATCACTGATTACATCAGCATAACTGTAAGTAGTATTTGAAACCTTTCTTAAAAATTCAACTTGATCGCCATGTGTACAGTCTGGTAAATTTTGAGTTGAAAAAAACTCGCCTCTTTCCGCAACTTTTTCCAATCTTCTTTCATTAGCTACTGCAAAAGCATATGACCTTTGATCACCTTTAAAAATCATGTTAGCAGTACTTCCAATTTGGATTGCCAAAGGTTTTTCGGGTGGATTAATAGTATAATCAAAATATTTTTCATCATAAAATCTTCCTATCCACCCAGTAGACATATCAGATTTATTCCTTGTTCCAGTAGCCCATATATCAGATGAAGTAAAGTGTGATAAATTTTGATTTTCATAACCAACACCATGAACAACTTTCATTTTACCTTCCTTCCAGAATGGAATCAATGAATCCATATGTCTGGGAATCGAAAAATCATCACTTAGTTTTATTAAATTATTATTTGGTATATGTATGTTTGGTCTTTTTGAAACATAATTATCAAAATCATATAAGGGTATAATTGTATTAAGACCATCATTACCACCCTTCAATCTTATCATTACTAGAGATCTATCAGAGATAGAATTACTCAATGCATTTGAAACGAAACTTGAATTAATTACAGACAAATGAGAATTAGCTAATGAAATTGATCCAGCTCCAGCAATTCCTAAAACTTTTAAAAACCCTCTTCTATCCCAATGAGAATGTTCTTGCTTATGTTTATCAGAATTTAAATAATTTTTACTCATTTCAATTGATATTCAGGTAATTTAGTCAAAAAACCTATTAAACGATAAGTTTGCTGTGGAACAGTGTCATCATTTATATTCCATGTACCATCTTGGTAATATATGTCAGGCACTTCTGATTTAAATACTTCTGTGGCATCTAATAAGTCTTCTTCTTTAATATCATAGTCACAAAACATAAAATCAATAACTTTTTTTACGATGGTTTGAGGATTGGTTTCATTTTCTCCAACAATACTTTTTAAAAATTTTTGATACTGAAGCTTATCTTTTTGCCAAAATTTCCATAAAATATCATCGATAAAATCCCATCTCATAGGAAGAGAACCAGTTGAAATCCAATCGTGATTTCCTTGCCAACCAGCAACATCAACTGGGTTTAAAACCTCTTGTCCCATATCTTTGGATTTATAAATAAAATAGTTACCAAGATTGAAATTTTCAGGGACTTCAAACTTTAATTGTTTAAACAAACTACACAACAAATCAACTGGACTCTTTACAATAACATTATTATTATAAGAATCAAAAAAATGTTCACTTTTAAAAATTTTTTTATATAACAACTCAAGTGAGAAATTATTTTCAATGAAATAATTTGACAAATCAGAAACAACCTGCTCATTTACACTTGGATTAATAAAATATTTATAAAGTTTAGTACAGATAAATTTTCCAATTAATTCTTTCTTTTCTTCAAAAAGAATTTCGATTACGTCATCATAGTTCCAATTGCCAGTTCTTCCAAAAATTGTTTTTTCTCCATCATCATACCACCTATCATTAAAACTAATTGGTCCTTGATTTGTCCTGGAGTTGAATCCAGTCAATGCTCTAGAAGTTTCGGTTATATCTTCTTGTGTGTAACCATTACCCTCGCCAAGGGTAAAAAGTTCATACAATTCTCTGGAATAATTTTCGTTAGGTTTAGAATTCTTATTTTCAAAACCATTCAAATACATTAACATCGCATCGTCTAATCCTATTTCACGTACAAATTCTTTAAAATTTCCTAAAACATTTTTTTGAATGTTATTGTAATATCTAAATGCATAAGCTGGGTGATTATACATGTAATATTCTGTTACAAAATGATTACTCCAAAACAAGGTTAACCTTTCCCTAAATCCATTATTTAAAAAATCATCAAAAATTAATCTTTGGTGATCTCTAAAAAATGCTCCACGATTCTTGCCAGAATTATTAAAATCTGTTGAATTCCAATCCTTCCACCCTGGATCAGGCGATACAATCAAATTTTTAGCATCATCAATAATTTTATCAATTAAATCTTGTGGAGAATAATTTAAATAAGTATTTATTTTACTCTTGTCTATACCAAATTCCAATCTTCTAAAAAGAAATAAAATTTTCTTCTCATCCCAAGGGTTTTGATCGTTTGGAATAAACTCTGTTAATGATAAATTTGCACAATTATTTTTTTTCATTAATCCTTCTAATTCAATAATTAAATTCAATTTAAAAAATTATTAATTAAATTGTGAGTATGTTAAAGAAAATAATTACAATAATATCTACTTTTTTTTTAATAATTTTTATTTCGACATACTATGATATTTTTAACTTTAACTTCACTGAAGTTCAGTTAATAAGTGTAAAATTTATTTTTAAATCTTACATAATTATTTCATCGATCTGTTTTCTATTAGGAGAATTTACAAAAAATTATAGTCAAATTGACAAGGTTTGGAGCTTGGTACCCATTTTTATTGTTTGGTATTTTACTCTTTCATCAAATTTTAATAATAGGATGACAATAATGTCAATTTTGGTTACAATATGGGGTTTAAGGTTAACATATAATTTTTCACGGAGGGGAGGCTATAGCATTTATTTTTGGCAAGGTGAGGAAGATTATAGGTGGAAGGAAGTTCGTAAGTCTTTAACATTATTCAAATCTAATTTTAATTGGTCGTTGTTTAATTTACTTTTTATAAGTTTCTACCAAATGGGACTGATATTTTTATTTTCGTTACCTATTCTATCTGCTTGGCAAGGTTCCAATTATCCACTAAATATATATGATTATATCATATCTTTTTTAATGTTAGTTTTCATATTTTTAGAAACTATTGCTGATCAACAACAATATAATTTTCAATCTGAAAAGTATAGAAAAATTAAAAATGGTGAAAAACTAGATGGAATGTATAGGGATGGTTTTATTTCAAAAGGTCTTTGGTCGCTCTCAAGGCATCCTAATTTTGCCAGTGAACAGATGATCTGGATATGTTTTTATCTGTTCTCAATTTCTGCAACAGGTCAATTAATAAACTGGTCAATTTCAGGTTGCTTATTGCTAATAATATTATTTTATAATAGTGCAAGGTTCAGTGAAGAAATTAGCTCCAAGAAGTATCCTAAATACTATAATTATAAAAAAAGAGTTCCAATGTTTATTGGAATAAAAAAAAATTAATTATTTAAGTTTTTCAAAAATAAATTCATTCATTCCTTTTTTAGATTTATCAAAAAGCCCAATTCCAGTAGCATAAATAACATTTTCCATATTAAGAGACTCAGCTTTAATTTTTAGTTCTTTAGCATGTAAAGGATGGTGATGAAAATCAGCTATATTTTTGGGTTTTCGATTTTTTCCAAAATTAACAATAAAAAAAGGAGGATCATTCTTATCCATTTGATCAAAAAAATCAATTTTTTTAATATATTCCTTTTTGAAATTATTATCAAGCCATTTCTCTTTATCAAATTTTCCAATGTATTGTAATATTAATTTATCCATATAATCCTGATCAATATTTGCCATCTCTTTCCACTTGTCTAAGTCCATAGTATGTGCAGCAGCAATACCTATTACTAAGGAAACACGAGTAGATTCCCTATCTATCGGATCATCACTATTTAATTTTGCCATATCATCAAAAAAACCTAACCACATTGATGTTGTAGCTCCTGCAGAAGAGCCCATTATACCAATTTTTGATTTATCAATTTTATATTTATCGCTTTTATAACGAAGAAATTGCAATGCTCTTTTAGCATCATTTAAACTTGTTAAGATTCCGTCATTATTATTTTTAAATCTATAGTTAATTGTAGCAAAAGAAACACCATTTTCTATCAGCTTCTCGACCCTTTTAAAATTATTTTTTGAATAAGCAGATTCTTTACTACCGGAGCCAAACCCACCTCCATGAATAAAAATCATAAGAGGGGAATTTTTATTTTTGTTTGCAATCCAAAGATCTAAAACATTTCTTTCAGCTTCACCATACTGAATATCTTTAATTACATCATAATTATCAATTTTAATAATTGAGTCTACATTTATAAATTTTTTTTGTGAAAAAATACTGTAGCTTAAAAAAATTAAAAGTATCGAAACTAATCTAAACATAGTACGTAATTTATAGTGTTAAGAAATAAACAATTGTTGGAATAAAAATTAAAGCACTTAATATATTAAAAAATCTTGAATTAGATTCTTTAGAGTGCCAATATGCAAGAATTATTAATGGGATTTGAAATGGTAATCTTATTAAAGCATCCTGTTTTGTTATGGATAATATTTCATGTACTTGACTAGACATAAATAAATGAATATTTGCTGGGAAAACTAAAATTAAAAGAAAAAATATACCCCAAGCACCATAAAATCTTGAACTTTTAAAAAATATCATTAGACCAAAAATTATTTCTAAAAATCCTGTTAGGTAAATAAAAAAGAGATGATATGGAATAAACTCAGGCATTATAATTATAAAAAATTCAAAGTTTGTAAAATGACTGATTCCTACATAGATATATAGAAAACCTAAAATATAAATTGTAATTAATTTATATTTTTTCATTATACTTTAATTTTTATAATATTCATTAATATTGTATTTGCTATGATTTTTAAAAGTAGTTTATATAGTTTAATTCTTTATTTTTTGGCCTTTAATTTTTTAAATGCTCAAAATTTATTAATAGATGGATCAATTAAAGATGATAATGACTATGAAATTCCATTTGCTGCAGTTGGAATAATAAAAAAAAATATTGGTACAACATCAACAATGGAAGGAACCTTCTCCTTTGTAGTTTCATCAAATGAACTTGAAGATTCTCTAGAAATATCTTCAATTGGATACAAAACCTTTAAAATAAAAGTAAAAGATTATATTAATAAAAAAGTAAAAATAGTTAGACTGTCTGAACAACTGACTCAACTTGACGAAGTGATAGTTAAAGCTCCTATAAATTATATTGAAAAAGCTTTGAAACTATTAAAAACAAATACTATTAGTGAAAATCATCAATTAAATTTATTATACAGAAGATGGGATGTTGAGGAAAATAAATGTGCTTTTTTAATTGAACAATTTATTAAAGTAATTGATAGAGGGCCTAATTCATACATAGTAAAATCTACTATTGAAAATCAAAGAAAATCTGCTGACTATCGATTTGTAAAAAATGAAGCTAAATTTCATCCACTTCAATACACTGAATGGAATAACCCACTAAGAAAAGGCATAAGAGTAAAAAGTTTTAAATGGAAAAAAGTTAAAAACTCAACATATGATAATGAAGATGTACTATTTTTTGAGGGAATAAACGAAAATATGGACAAAATTAGTTTGGTAGTTGGTTTCGATACTTACAAAATATATCAAATTGAGTATGATTGGAAACCAAATATTGGAAGATCTCAAAAAGCATTGTGGATATATAAAAAAAATAATTTAGGAAAATTATATTTAAGTTATCATAACAGAGAATGGGTTGGAGCCAGAAATCTCCCAGAAAATGTTAAAAAAACAATGATTAACTCCGGTCAAAAAGTAAGAGAATATTATCCAGTATCTTTCAGACATGAACTAATTGTAACCGAGATGATTCAACAAAAACAAAATTTTGATAAATTTGATGATATGGAACAAAAAGACATGTCTTTGTATAAAATACCATATAATAAAGTTTTTTGGAATAATTTTAGTGTTCCACCTAAAACTGAATATTATAAAAAAAATATTGGAGAGTTAGAATCTCGTTTTGGAGTGTCAATAGAAACTCAGTTTATGTATTCAAACTGATTTTCAAAATTATTACAATAATATATTTTAACTAAATAATTTTAATATGATTAGAAAAATTTCACTACTTATTATTTTTTTGTTTTTAACATTAAATAATTATGCACAGAACAAAAAAGAACAACAAAAAGAAAGTAAAGTCAAATCAATAAAAGATTTAACGAAGTCAAGTAATAAAATTGATGGCCTTTTTACAATTTTTCAAGATTCAATTGATGGAAAGTTGAAGATGGTTATCAAAAAAGAACAATTTAATAAAGAATTTATCTATTTTTCTCAAATCGCAGATGGTGTGACTGAGGCAGGCAGATATAGGGGATCTTATCAAAATGAAGCTATTTTTTATTTGAAAAGATACTTCAATAAGATTGAGTTTATTTCTCCAAATACTAATTTTTACTTTGATCCTACTAGTCCACTTTCAAAATCTAAAGATGCTAACATTAGTGAAGCAATATTTTTTTCAACGAAAATTCTAAGTGAGGATAAAGAAAATGAACTTTTCTTGATTGATGTAGATAAGTTATTTATTTCAGAAATTTTAACTAGAATAAAACGACCAAGAAGACCTGGATCATCATCATCATCATTCAGTCTTGGAAATTTTGATAGGGAAAAGTCAAAGATTGAAGAAATAAAAAATTATCCTGAAAACACTAATCTAAAAACTGAATATGTTTATAATAATCCAAACTACTTAAATAGTGGTGGTGAAGCAGTTACAGATGCTAGAAACATTTCTATTAAAGTATTTCATTCACTTATTAAAATGCCCGATGATGATTATGAGATAAGGTATGCTGATGCTAGAACTGGTTATTTTACAACTGAAACAAATGATATGACTTCCACAAAAACAACTAATTATAGGGATATGATTAATAAGTGGAGATTAATTAAAAAAAATCCTGAATTAGAATTATCTGAACCTGTTAAGCCTATTACTTGGTGGATAGAAAATTCAACCCCGATTGAATGGAGGGAAACAATAATAAATGCTGTACTTCAATGGAATATTGCTTTTGAAAAAGCTGGATTTAAAAATGCCATTGAAGTTAAAATTCAACCCGATGACGCTGACTGGGACGCAGGAGATATTAGATATAATGTATTGAGATGGACATCATCTCCAAATCCACCATTTGGTGGTTATGGTCCAAGTATGGTAAATCCTAGAACTGGTGAAATAATAGCTGCAGATATAATGTTAGAGTTTGTTCACTTCACAAACAGAGTATTTTATGAAAAACTATATCAAGATCCATCTAAAAATATGAGTTTAAATCCAATTAATGAGGAATATTTTTACGATAAAAATCATTCATGTTCAGCTGGAGAACATACTCATGAAAATATTTTGTATGGAAAAACTGTATATCCCGAGTTTTCAAACAATGATATCAAACTTGGTAAATTAGAAGAAGATAATATGATACGGCTGATTATGCATGAAATTGGTCACACTCTTGGTCTAAGTCACAACATGAGGGGAAGTCATCTCTACAGTCCAGATGAACTTTCTAATCCTGAACTACTGAAAGGTAAATCAATCAACACATCAGTAATGGAATATCCTGCTTTAAATGTAAGTTTAGATAAAAATAAACAAGCTCAATTTTCTGACACAACAATAGGCCCTTATGATAAATGGGTGATTGAGTTTGGTTATAAACCAAATTTAACAGAAAACGAAAGAGAAAAAATACTTTCTAGATCCAATGAGCCTGAATTGGCATTTGGTAATGATGCTGATGACATGAGATCTTCAAGTAGAGGAATTGATCCTAGAGTTATGGTTTATGATTTATCTAATGATCCAATCAAATTTTCCATTGATAGATTTACATTAAACAAAAGGCTATTTAATGAATTAAAAGAAAAGTTTTTAAAGCAAGGATCAACATATGATGATCTGAGAAGAGCATACTACATTTTAGGTTCATCATCTTCAACAGCTGGAACAGTAATTTCGAGATTTATAGGTGGAGTTTACGTTGATAGGTCAGTCGTAGGTCAGAAAGGTTCTACTAAGCCCTACACACCTGTAAGTTATAATGATCAAAAGAGAGCCATGAATGCATTAAAAAAATATATTTTTAGCCCTAGTTCATTCAACGTTTCAAATGATATTTATAATTTATTAGCCAAGCAAAGAAGAGGTTTTGATTTTAGATCCGGGCCGGAAGATCCAAAAATTCATGATCAAATCTTAGGATATCAAACTAGAGTATTATCTCATCTTTTACACCCAAACACATTACAAAGAATTCTTGATTCAGAAAAGTATGGAAATAAATACACACTGACTGAATATATGACTGACCTTAACAATATTATGTTTGAGGAAGATAAAAATGGAAATATCAATACTTTTAGACAAAACCTGCAAGCAACATATATTTTAAGACTAATTCAAATTGTTTCTGGGAGTAATTCAACTAGGTATAAGATTCCAGTTAAATCAATGGCAATATATAATCTTGAAAAAACATTAAAGTTCTTAAGAAATAGAAATGGAAATATTTCAACTAATGCTCATAGAAACCACCTAAGAAAACTTATAATAAAATCTTTAGATAATATATAAACATTAATGGATGAAGCTATTTAAATAACCGAAAAGATAGAGAAGAATATAAAATTTAAAGTATCAATAAAAAAACCCAACAAGATTTTGAGGTTAAAAATGTGGGCGCTGAGGGATTCGAACCCCCGACCCCTTGGGTGTAAACCAAGTGCTCTGAACCAACTGAGCTAAGCGCCCTAGATAATTCAACTAATTTTTATTTAATTGATGAGCAAATATAACACTCTAAATTAAACTAAATGAAAGTTTATTTGTGATTTTTTTGATTGATAATAATCAAAAAAAAACCCTGTTAAAAACAGGGTTCAAAAAAGGTTGATATTTACTAAAAATTTATTCTTTTTTTAAAAGATTGATTGTCATACTTTAGTTTAATATTTACATAATTAATATCAAAACCCACAGAGAAAATTTTATTATTTAAATATTCATATTCTAAAGAATTTAAATAAATCTCCTGACCATTATCGGCTATTATACTGATATCAACAGGTGAATTAGAATCTAAAACTTTAATTAAAATATTATTTTTGTTCTGTTGAAAAATTGGTTTAATTATCTTTTTTTCATCAATTAATCTTAAACCTCTGGTATCGATATATAACATTAACTTATCAATGAAATTTTCATTTTCAATATTAATAACGTAACCACCATAAGTATAATTTTTTAAATCAATTGAAAGTGAATTATATTGATTTACAAAAGGAAAATTTGTAATCTCATTTGTAGACAAATTAATTAATTTTATGCTTGAAATATCAAAATTATTTTCAAAAGTTAAAGTAATTGTGTTTTCATTTAATTTAAAATTAAAATTAGAATCAAATTTTAATAAATCATTGGTTTTAGCAAAACCTAAAGCTGTTGTTAATAATAATGTAAGTAATAAATTTTTCATAAATGTTTTTTAATATTAATATCACAAAATTAAATACGATTTATATCATTTAATTATGTATATTTGACTAATAACTATACTATATTAACTTTTTTTATAAAATATTGTATATATTTAATTAATAAAATATAAAATTAATAATTTAAATTATTAATAACATATGTCAAATTTTATATTTGAACAAATTGAAACACCACATGAAAGATCTTTCAAATGTTCTATTTTTAATAAAACCAAACCAAATCCTAATAATTTTAAATGGCATTATCATCCTGAAATTGAATTAGTTTATATTGATAAAGGAAGTGGTATAAAAGGAGTTGGAAATCATATTTCAAATTATTATG
>CENJ01330773.1_pt1 | contig 12275 bp, 10 predicted proteins | sample 356161 | NCBI WGS metagenome assembly CENJ01 (sample SAMEA2619531, study PRJEB7988) | marine metagenome | biome: marine biome (ENVO:00000447); feature: surface water layer (ENVO:00002042); material: "saline water (ENVO:00002010), including plankton (ENVO:xxxxxxxx)" | depth 5 m
TTGGCCGTCTTCATAACCTTCCTGATAAGCTCTGCGCTCATCATCGCGGTCGCGCCAGTCCTGGCGATCATTTTCACAGCGTCCCTGCATTTCATGTCCTGGCGGACAGTGTGGCGGGTCGGCAAAGGCCGGTGCTGAGGTGCCGATCAGGCCAAGGGAGAGCGCTGAGGCGGCAAACATTTTAGTTATGGGCGTCATATCTGCCTCCTTAATTGGTATGCAGACACAACGCAGCTTTGCGGGCGAACGTTCCTAGGATTACAGATATTTCAGGCAGGCGCCGCAGGTCAGTCGGGGCTGGTCACATAACGTGTGGCGTATGTGTGCGCTTCTTCAAAGCCGTGTGCCAGATGGCGAATGACGACCCTGTCCTGCGAGCCTTCGGGTACAAAGCTGAACTCACAGTCGCGGGTTTTCATCACGTTCAGGAAGACCTGCGAAGCACGTTCGTCCAGCAGTGCGCGCCCGTTAAGGCCTTCACCGATCTGGCGGGTGCGGTTGCCACATGCATAGGCCCAGCCTGTGCCGGCCTGCGCGCTATGGATGACGAGGGTGATCGTTGGCGCGCGTCCGGAGCGATGCTCGGTGACGGCCATGTTCGGAACGGGTACAGGGTGGCCTGACAGGATTTCGCCGGAGAATGGCGCGACGTCGCAAGCGGCATGTTCGCCATTCCCGTTGCGGGAATACTGGCAGCTTGCCATCCAGTTTCCTGTCGTGATGACGTGATTGCGTGAATAAAGACCATCACGTTCCTGAATCACATTGCGCATGGTCTGCAGTTCAAGCGGCAATGGCTCTGCAGAAGGCGTGACGCCAGCGCCGCGAATGCGCTCTATGCGGGCAAGTTCGTCAGCACCGGGGGATGGGCAGGCTGCAAGCGTAACGGCGCCGCCCAAAAGGGCGAGTGCGCTAAGCCAGGCTTTGTTTCGAGCTCGTTTTAAACCACTCATGTCTGATCACTCCTGCGGACAGTGTCGCGCAAAGCGTTTTCCGGCCTGCAAACGGCAGCGGCGAAATTTGAAAGAAATTCCCCTCTGGTTAGTCTTTGTTAGACCCTTCTCGCTATAGGGAGGCGCAGAATGATCGCGAGGGCTTGCGGGCTGGCTGATCATGTTTGAGGGGGTGATCGTCGGGAAAGGTCATCTCCGTTCGGGGTGGAGCATGACTTTAATCCAGCGATATGAGCGCCTTCTGCGGATTGATCCGGAGACGCCAACCGAAGACCTGATCCGGTATCGTGCGATCTGGCTCGTCGGGCTGATGTTTGTCGTTATGCAGCTGATCAATCTGACCGTCATTTCTATAGATCATGGCGAATGGACGTATGACCACACCATCTGCACCATCACTGTGGTTTGTATAGCCACCGCCGTACATGCGCTGCGCTGGTACAAGAATTACGATGTTTATGCCGTCATCTTCTCGGCCATGTTGTTTCTGGGGATGATCGCCTCGGCTCTGCCTCAGGATGCGGGTATCAACTCCGCGCTCGTGCCGCTGCTGATCGTCGGCCCGCTCCTGTGCGGATATATTTCGGGGCGACGGGCGGCGATAATTTTCTGGGCCGTTGGCACGCTGGTGATTTGCTTTCTGGCATGGGTAACGTGGGACTCTCCGGTGCAATGGGCATCCGGCGAGCGACATCGCGACCTGAACCGGGCAACCAACGCATTTTACTTCATGACACTTTCCGCCACTTTGTCAGCGATGCTGACGGGGCGTACCTTCATGGCGCTTCGCAAGATGCGAGAGAATGCCGAACGTGCTGCGCGTGCAGAGGCAGCACAGTCCGAGTTCCTGGCCAAGATGAGCCATGAACTGCGCACGCCATTGCATGGCATTATCGGGCTCACAGATGTTCTTATCCGGTCTGATCTGAACCGGCGGGAGAAGGAGCTGACAGAGACGCTGCGCGAATCCGGCGACTCGCTGCTGCTGATCCTCAATGACCTGCTCGACCTTTCGAAAATCGAAGCGGGCAAGATGACCATTACGCTTCAACCAGCCAATTTGCGTTCGGCGCTGGAAAAAGATGTTCAGGGCTGGGCTGAGGTCGCAGAAGCGCGTGGGCTTGGTTTTGTGGTCAGCCTTCCGGACGAGCTGAACATCGGTGCCGAGCTTGATGAGCTGCGCTTGCGGCAGGTCGTGCACAATCTGGTCTCCAACGCAGTGAAATATACTGATGCGGGTGAAGTGCGCTTTGAGGCGGAACTCACCGATTGCACCAATGATAGCGCGGTTCTCAAAATGCGGGTGACTGACACCGGAAATGGTATCAGCCCCGAAGCGGTGCCACGAATCTTTGAAGCCTTTGTTCAGGGTGATGTGAGCGGGGATAATGTTGAGGGTGGCACGGGCCTCGGTCTGCCGATCTCACGTATGTTGATCGAGCTAATGGGCGGCGAGCTTACGCTGGAAAGAACCGGTCCGGAGGGCAGCGTGTTCTGCGCCTGCCTGCCTTTGCGCTGTGTAGAGCAGCCGGAAGACGAAGAAGACGATACTGTCATGCTCTCCGAGCTTGGTGAGCTGCGCGCGCTCGTCGTGGAGGACCATGAGGTCAACAAGCTTGTGCTCGGCGAGTATCTGAAAATTCTGGGTGTAGACTTCGAGATGGTGGCGGATGGCGTAGAGTGTCTGAAAAGGCTCGAGAATAACACCTTCGATGTCATTCTCATGGATAAGAATATGCCGCGCCTGAATGGTGTGGAGGCCACCCGCGCCATTCGTGAAAGCGGTAAGCACTTTGCCAACATCTATGTGGTCGCTGTGACAGCGGACGCGATGGTGGGTGAGCGTGAGCGGCTGCTGGCGGGCGGCATGGATGATTTTATCTCCAAGCCTCTGCGTATCGACGAGCTATTGCGCGTGATGCAGGAGGCCCATCTGCGGAAGATGAGTGCTGCGGGCATGCCTGCGGTCGACTGAAGCTTCGCAATGAGCGACCGGCCCGTCCTTCAAGAACGGGCCGACCGAAAGGTGTGCTTTAAGACCGTGGTGGGAAGGCTCCGTCGACCGCAATACACCACATCATTGTGAGAGATGGCTGGGTGTTAAAGACGTCCGTATTTCCAGCGCCCTCGGTCGTAATGGCGTCCGAGGCAAAGTCCGGCCCATTATTTGTTCCCAAATCCGTGTATGCCAGCGCAGTGCTTGGGAATTGAGCCATAAGCGCGCCATCGAATGAGGCGCTGTTCCGCTGGTCCGGAGAGGCTTGCAGCGTGTGCGAGTGCTCGGGAAAGTTAGATTGTGAAATGTATGAGGTGTGCGAACCGTAATACATGCCCCATGGATAATTGTTCTGGAGCCCAAGTCCCAGTCCGTAATGCACCGGCACTCGTCCATTCAGGTTCGGAAGTGCCATATTGATCCGTCCGTCGCCGCCATAGGTGGTGCCGATTAACGCGTAGAGTGCTGAATACTGTGCGATTTGCAGTGTCTGACCACTTGCTTCCATGAAGTCGCGCGGACAGAAATTGTACGAGGTGAGGATCACGTCGCCGATATATGGATCTGAACCAGCATTCGCGGTTCCTGTCGTGCCGAGCAGTGCAGCGGCAGACGCTATTGCGATAGAAAGCTTCTTTAGCATGTCTATTTTCCTTATTTGATCTGCTTAGCTGCGCGGCGGATAGGAGCCATTCACCGTGATGCAGTAACGCATCGCCAGAATTGGCTGCACATTGTTGACAGGGTCCGGCGAAACGCTGCCGCTTGGACCGATCTGCGTTGACGCAAAATCATAGCTCGGATCGACGCTTGAGCCTGTGACCGCACGTAGTGGCGAAGCTGCGCTTGCCAGATGTGCATCGTCCGGATCGTTCGTGTTTGGCGGTTGCGACGTGGTCAGAACATTGTGACTGTGTGGTGGGATGTTGGCGACCGTCAGGTAGTTGTGTTCAATACCTGTCTCTGTACCCCAAGGATAATAGGTAAGCCCCGGGCCTTGTCCATAATGGACAGGTGCTCGTCCGCGCAGGTCAGGCATGCCAAAGCTGGTCGTACCATTTCCGCCATATGTTGTGCCGTATAATGAAAACAGCGCAGGATTGTCGGCAATCGCCATCAGCTGACCAACCGCTTCGACGGTGTTGTATGGGCAATACGATGCTGCCGTAACAATGATTTCACCCATATAGGTAGAAGGCCCCGCATTGGCGGTTCCGGACAGGGCTGCGCTGAATGCCGCAAAACCCATGGATTTCAGAATTTGTGAGCGACGCATATTCGTCTCCTCTTACTCGTGGAATTTCGGGATTGCTGGTTTAGCTGCGCGGTGGATAGTCGCCATTAATGTAAATGCACCAGCGCATCGCGATGATTGGCTGTCGGTTTTCGAACGGTTGGGACTGACCCGTCGTTGAAATCGAATCTGTGTCGAGCATTTCGTCCGGTGCGACCGGACCCGCGTGGTAATAGTGCGCGGCAGACGGTAACGAGCTCAGATCGCCCAGCATTGCATTCGTCGAGTCGCCGGTATCTGTGTCTTCATTCGCTGACTGGAGCGCATGATTGTGCGTATACAGATTGGCGCCGCTAAGTGCGCGCGTTTCTGTTCCATCAGTCTGACCCTGGATGAATGTTGGCCCACCGCCCAATGTCGTGCCTCGGCCCATAGGAATGCGGCCTCGCAAATCAGGCAGGTTGAAACTGCTTATCCCATTCCCGCCATACATGACGCCGATCAGTGAATAGAGCGCCTGGTAAGAGGCGATGTCCAGCGTCTGACCTTCGGCAGGCAAAGTGTTCCGGGGGCAAAAGCTCGACCCGTTTAAAATCACGTCACCAATGTACTGATAGTCGCCGGCGTCAGCGGCACCCAGACACGTGAGTGAGATAGCGGCCAGAGCGGCCCCTTTAAGCGTTTTCCTCATAATGAAACGTCCCTTCTTTGTGTGCTCTTTCGAGCAAAGGTAGCGTCTCGTAGAAATTGAATTTTCGCCAGATAGGAGAATCAAAAATATCGAACAGAAATAGAAAAGTGATTATTTACAGAGTTCTGGCAATATATTAATGTGTTTAGTTGCACGTATTTTGATGACACTTTTTCTCTTGTGGGTTGAGTTGTTTCGATTGATTTTTCAGGAAAAAATGAAGTTATCTATGTGCTGACGTCTGATCCGGTCTGACTGGCGACGATCGGTCCGCTGTCGCTTTTTGGGCCGAAAGTGTATTTTACGGCCTTCGCAGAGCCTGCACATCAGAGCCGTATAACCATGCCACAAACACGTTTTACCTACCGCCGCCTGAGCCATCGACTGGATGCGCTGATCCGTGGCCGTTTGTGGTTGCAGGTGATCCTGTCGCTCGTGTTCGGTATTTCCTTCGGGCTGATGCTGGGGCCTGATCTTGCGCTTATATCGCGCGAGACTGCAGAGCTGATTGGCAAATGGGTAGCTCTCCCAGGAAAGCTGTTTCTCGCAGCGATCCGGATGGTCATCATTCCGCTGGCGGCGAGCTCTATCATTCTCGGTATTGCGGGCACGGGCAGTAGTGATGCTCTGAAATCTATCGGCCGCAAACTGCTTTTGTTTATCCTGTCCACGACGGTCGCCGCGTCGGCGATCGGCCTTTTTCTGGCCCGTTTGATCAGGCCCGGTGGGGCAGGTGATGTTACGGCAGCAGTGCCTGCCGCGCCTCGCCTTCCTTTTGTGACGCCTGATGCGCCGGAGCCAGGTTCTGCACTGCAGGATATGACGCGCGATATTCCGGACATGATCACCAATCTGATCCCGCAGAATATAACGGCCTCTCTGCTAGAGCAGGACATGCTGGCAATTGTGGTCTTTTCGCTCTTCGTGGGTATCGCCGCCGTGATTGCTGATAACCGCGAACTCACCCGCCCGCTGGTTGCGCTGTCCCAGGCTATGCTTGAGATCAGCATGACGGTGATCCGTGTCGCCATGCGCTTTGCGCCGCTGGCTGTGTTCGGCCTGATGGCAGAGACTATGATGGCGAGCGGCGTACAGACCTTGCTGGACCTCGCGGTGTATTGCGCCATCGTTCTGGCAGGCCTGCTGGCTCTGCTTGTGCTTTATCTGATGATCGCCGCCGTGTTCGGGCGTATCGGGCCGGGCACGTTTCTGAAAGCCGTTGGGCCGGTTCAGTTGCTGGCGTTCTCGACGTCCAGTTCTGCCGCGGTGATGCCTCTGACGATGAAAACAGCGGTCGACAAGCTGAAGACGCCTACGTCGCTCGCAGGTGCTGTCATCCCGCTGGCGTCTACTGTCAATATGGCGGGCACGGCGCTCTATCAGACGGTCGCGATTGTGTTTCTGGCCGATATTGGCGGGGCCAGTTTGTCCTTCGGGGATATGGCGCTTGTGATGATCACGCTGACGGGCGCCTCCATCGGTGCGCCCGCAGCGCCGGGGGCGAGTATCGCCATCTTGTCTGCGACCGCGGCGAGCTTCGGTATTCCGCTGGCAGGCCTGCCATTGGTTCTGGGGGTAGACCGTATTCTCGACATGGCGCGCACCGCGGTGAACGTGACGGGCGATCTGGTGCTTTGCCGGATTCTGACCCCACAAGAAGACGTGGTGAGTGCTGCAGAGAAACCAGACGCAGAATCCGGTTCAGTCAGCGGATGATTGCTCGTGTAGTGGAGATAGAATGGCTGTTTCCGGCGTGCAGCGCTGCCATGGTTCCTCACTGAACGATCCAGAATTGAAACGACCAAGCCGCATCACGAAGCGATCATTATGGAAGGACCAATAGGCGTTCTCCAGATGGTCTGGAATGTCTGCGCCCGATGCGTCAATCCAGTGTAGTCCGAAATTTGCGGTTCGACCGGGACATACGTCGGAGAAGCGACGGTTCCAAATCGTCGATCTGGTGGCTTCAAAGTCCCAGTTTTCTGGATCGGTGACCGGAACGAGACGGGCCCGCTCGCCGTCGCAAGATACAGCATAGAGGCAGGCATATGCATTGCTTAGCCGCGGTTCGACCGGATTGTCATACCTGTCACGATACGCTCGAGCACCATCAATGATCTCGCTTTTGGAGAGTGACCACCAGTTCAATGCTCGGCTGCTATAACCCGTTCCCCAAAGCACCAGAATGGCCAGGGCGGGGATAAGGCAGGCGAGGATGGTGAGGGTGCGGTTCATTGGGGCCGGTGCCGTATTTTTGAGGTCTTCAATTGGGCTAACGGGTGATAGTGTCGATTTGTAGATGTTATTCAGAGGGCTACTGTGATCTCTAAATAAGAAAACCCCGAACGGTCTGTTCGGGGTTTTGCATTCAAATCGGCGGGAAAGTTATGCGTCGCTCGCCGGTTTATCCGAACCATTCACCGCCCCGGTGAGGTGGTTCAGAGCATCACCTTTCAGGCCCAACTCAGCCATCAGGCTATCCAGAAGCGGAGCTTGTGCGCGGTACTTCAGGGCAGCACTTACCGCCTGATCTGCCACGCTGCCACCTTCGGCGCTTCCGCCGCCACCAGCGCCATTAGCAACACCGTTCAGACCCTCAACATTGAGGATTTTGATGGAGTCGATCGCTTCCATCGGCTTGACGGACTGTTCGATGATTGCAGGCAGCGACTCGATGAGCGCCTGCTTGATCTGCATCGCAATCTGCTCAGGGCTGAGCACGTTAGCCGCTTCGTTGACTGCGCGCTTACCTTCCGCTTCGACACGGTAAACCGCTTCAAGGGCTTCGGCGCGGAGTTTTTCTGCGTCCGCATCACCCTGCGCTTCGATACGCAGACGAGCGGCGTGTGCATCGGCTTCAACGCGTACAGCTTCAGCTTTGTCAGCCGCAGCAGACTTTTCGGTTTCAGCCGCAACCTTGATCGCAATAGCCTGTTGCTCGGCGATCTTTTTCGCTTCGATCAGTTCGATAGCCTTGTCACGTTCTGCGATTTCAGTCTCACGGGACGTGACAACTTCCTCAGCAGCTTTTGCGGCGATTGCGCGTGCGCGGTCCGCTTCTGCATCAGCTTCGGAATTGGCGCGGGATTTCTCGGCAATCGCAATGTCGCGGTCCTGGCGGGCCAGTTCGATCTGCTTTTCCTTCTCAACCTGAGCGGCTTCAACGGCCTGGTCTTTCTGAATGTCCTGCTCCTGAACCACGCGGTCAGCAGCAATGGCAGATTCCTTCACCTGACGGTCGGCAACAATCGTGGCCTGTTCGGCTTCACGACGGCGCTCGGCCTGTTCCTGCGCGATCTGCGCAGACTGACCGGCACGGCGGACTTCGACTTCGCGTTGCTGCTCAAGGTTAGCGTATTCGCTATCTCGCGAGATTTGCAGGCGACGCTGTTCAGCGTCCAGGTTCTTGAGCTGGATTTCGACTTCGGTCTCCTGCTCGATATCGTTACGCTTCTTACGACGCGCCTCAATTTCCATGGTGAGCTTGGTGAGACCTTCAGCGTCGAACGCGTTGTCCGGGTTGAAGTATTCTTTGGACGTCTGGTCGAGACCGGTGAGGGACACAGATTCCAGCTCCAGACCGTTCTTCAGAATGTCTTCCGATACTGCAGCCTGTACCTTCTGAACGAAGGCGACGCGCTGTTCGTGAAGTTCTTCCATTGCCATTTCGGCGGCAACCGCACGAAGGGCGTCAACAAACTTGCCTTCGATCAACTCGCGCAGATGTTCCGGCTGCATAGTACGGCGGCCGAGCGTTTGTGCTGCGTTCGCCACAGCTTCCAGCGTCGGCTGGACGCGGACATAGAACTCGGCCTGAACATCGACACGCATACGGTCGCGGGTGATGAGCGCCTGTTCATGATGGCGACGCACTTCAAGGCGCAGCGTGTTCATATTGACCGGAATGATCTCGTGCAGGATCGGGTAAACCAGCGCGCCGCCATTCATGATGACTTTCTGGCCGCCAAAGCCGGTTCTGACGAATGAGACTTCCTTGGACGCGCGCCGGAAGAGGCGGGCGAGCACGAAGCCGGTGACGATAAAGAGCAGAACAACCGCACCGGCGATGGTGCCATAATAAGTCCAGCTTTCCATGTATTGCATCCTTTCCTGGATTTATAATCAGATGTGCGCAGCCGGGTGCGGGTTCGTGATGGCAAGGAAGGTCGCGCCGTTCTGTTGAACGATCAGCACCTCCTGTCCGGGCTCGAACTCCGTGCCTGATTCCAGAGGCGCGACGAGTAAGTAGTGGGTGAGGCCTTCGCTATCTTTCAGCTTGGCTTCTGCGGGTTGGCCTTCACGGGCGATGCCGCGAATGATGGTGGCAAGCCGGCCGACAAACGTCTCCGTAGATACGGCGCTTGTTTCTTCTTTCGGCATGATGCGGGCGAGGCCAAGGCCGATATACCGTGTGACGGGAAGCGCCAGCACGAAGGCCGGAATAATGGCCAGCCATGGCGGCATCATAAAGCCGAGTATGCCGTAAAGCGTGTTCTGAAGCACAAGGCCGATTACACCAAAACCGAAGAGAAGCGCGGCCAGAATAATCAGCGTCGGAACCCTGCCGACTGATAGCCAGGCCAGAATGGCGACAATGACGTTTCCGCCGCCAATATCCGGCAAACCCTGATCGGGCGCATCCATATCCATGTCTGCGTCTATGTCAGGCAAGGCACTATCAAGAAGTCCCGAAACACCGGCGCCCATCAATACCGATATCACTTCGGCGACCGCAATCAGTGCGAGAATGCCGAGTGCGATGGTAAAAGGTGCCAGCTGTGGGGCTAACAGATCCATTCGTCTTCCTCTCCTCATGTGTGCAGGCATGTCAGTAGGGATTTACTGGCATGTGGCTACACGGTTTTTCCTCATGAGCGTCAAGGAAGCATGAGCTTCAGGCATCTCTTGGTGAACATGTGCAGCAAGGCAAGACAGTTCACCAGTTCGTCACGATCTCATAACGACTTTCTACCCATAGGGGTATTATTGCATATATGTAATGTTTGCCGTTATTCAATAAAAATCGAAGGGGTGATGACGAAAATCAGAAGTGAATGAGATAGTCCAAAGGAATGGGTCTTGCGTTGTCGCAGGATCGAAGGGCTACTTATTTTCTGTGGTAGTGCAGCACGAGCCGAATGGAGTTTTCAGCGACTTTAGAAATGTCTGTTTTCTGATGTGCTCTTCGAGTTGTCTGTCCATCATTGAACAGAAAGTTGCATAGTTTTCTTCTGTGGGAGCTGGTAGGAATTGCGGAAGGTTTACAGGATCAATCTTGAAGGCGCGCGCGAAATGCCAACCAATTAAACTGTACTTGGAGGTCACATTTTTTCTCAAAAATTCAAGCCCGTCGGGCGTTATCATGTGATCCGCGAGCATTCCGCCACAGATTTTATATGTTCGTACCATGTCCTCCTCGTGCCCTTTGGCGCCATCAATTTTTGTTTGCACATGCGGCAGAAGAAATGACTTGGAAGAAAGCCAAAGGCACAAAAAAGCACCGATACTGTAGGCAAAATCTTTCGGGATTTCTGGAGGAAATTCTTGTTGTAGCACTCTTTTGGGATCATCGAAAATTTGAGGCTTTACGGTATTTAAGTGTGCTTTAATGTTTTCGATAATGTCATCAAAGTCCTTGTGACGCGCTTCGAAGGGTATATCGCAAGAAATCACCGTTGGGTTATTGATGCCAAAGTCGCGAACTATATCCTTTACTTGGCGGACCATATAGCCAATGTCTAGGATCGGGCCCACGAAAATATCCGGAATTTCAGGAGCTCTTCCTATAGCGCTTCGATCAAGAAAAGGCCATTCGACATAGTTTACTGAGTTTGAACCAATAGGGCGGGATTTGGTTTCAATTTCGCAGTGTTCAGGCAAAATGACGACGCGAAATTCAGCTTCTTCGCTGAACGCCGGATGCTTCAAAAATGGCGCAAGTTTTCTGAATTCTTGAAGTATTCTATTTTTAAAAATGCTGGGGTCGCGGTTTGCCTTATTGGCAATCTGAAATTCTTGTGCGAACTGAGTTAAAAACTTCGCGATTATCGTTTTTTGTAGTTGCTGATTGTAAATGACTTTTCCGGAAATTGAGCCAAGTTCTCTATCTAGTTGAACAATCGTATAGATGCTTATTCCGAATGAAAGACCTAAAGGTTGGGCGTAGGCTCTAAATTGGCTGAGAGAAACTGCATGATAACTAAGGCTCACCAAGAAGATGTCCTGTTCCAAATTCGGAACAATGGCCTCTAAGCAAGCTCGTTTAAAGTTCGCATTGAAAAGCTCTGGATCACGTTTCTCGGCCTCTAAAAAATAATCGAAAATACAATTTGCTGCATATATTATCTCTTGATTGTCATTCATCGAGAGGTGTGACGAGGCCCAAAGGCACTTGGAATTCAGAATGGAAAAGAAGCTATTGTATGTAGTGTAATGGTATAATCGAAAATCATTTGGTTTGGGAGTATTCTCCGATACTTCGATAATCTGGGGGCTGGGCCCCATGCCGAAACTCCGTATCGCGCCACGAGATCTCTGAAAGTCTTCAATTTTCAATTTTACTCTCCTGAAAGCACGAAGTCTTTAAACTGAATAGGTCGGTTTTAGAATAAGGCTACTCATGATTGCAGGGGCTGGGAGTGCTTCATTTGGGTGACTTTAACGATGTCACAGAAAATCACCCGCGCGGCAAATCGCTTTATTCCGTTTTCACAAATCCAAGCTATAAGCCTCGACCATGACACTTCGCATCTATGACACTATGGCGCGTGAGAAACGCGTGTTTGAGCCTCAGGACCCTAAGCGCATCACAGTCTATGTGTGCGGGCCGACGGTTTATAACTATGCCCATATCGGCAATGCGCGCCCGCCTGTGGTGTTCGATGTTTTGCGCCGTCTGTTGAAAGACATTTACGGGCGCAGCTCTGTCGTGTTTGCACGCAACATCACGGATGTCGAAGACAAGATCATCAAAAGCTCTCAGGAAACCGGTGAGAGTATTGCAGATATCACGCGCAAATATGCCGATATCTACAATGCTGACATGGCGAGCCTGAATGTGCTCGCGCCGGACATTGAGCCCTGGGCGACCAACCATATCGACGGCATGATCCGCATTGGCGAAAGCCTGAAGCGCAAAGGCTACGCCTATGTCACCAAGGACGGCCTATATTTTCAGGTCGACCAGATGGAAGACTATGGAAAGCTTTCCGGTCGTCGTCAGGAAGACAATGAAGCAGGTGCACGCGTTGCCGTAGACGAAGGCAAGCGCAACCCGTCTGACTTTGCCATCTGGAAGTTTGCCAAAGAAGGTGAGCCGGAAGAAGCGATCTGGGATAGCCCGTGGGGCAAGGGCCGTCCGGGCTGGCATATTGAATGCTCGGCCATGATCAAGGCAGAGCT
>CENJ01033699.1_pt1 | contig 12274 bp, 11 predicted proteins | sample 356161 | NCBI WGS metagenome assembly CENJ01 (sample SAMEA2619531, study PRJEB7988) | marine metagenome | biome: marine biome (ENVO:00000447); feature: surface water layer (ENVO:00002042); material: "saline water (ENVO:00002010), including plankton (ENVO:xxxxxxxx)" | depth 5 m
TGATGCTGCCTCCGGTACAACGTCCGCAAACCCGGGATCAGGGCTCGACAAGGCCATTGCGGCGGCGCTTGAACGCGAAGCGCGCCAAGCTGGCGGCAAGACGGGAGGCAGATCATGATCGCACAGCTTCGCGGCAGCATCGTCCAGATCGACGACAATATGGTGATCATCGATGTGGCCGGTGTCGGCTATGCCGCCACGGTATCCGGCAAGACGCAGGCCGGTCTGGCCATTGGCGGCGGCGAGGTGACGCTGTTGACCGACATGGTGGTGCGCGAGGACAGCATGACATTGTTCGGCTTTGTCGATACAGCGGAACGCGATGCCTTCAGGCTGCTGGTCACCGTTCAGGGGGTTGGTGCAAAGGCGGCGATGGCCATCCTGTCGGTGTTGACGCCTGATGATCTGGCCGGCGCCATCATGGCCGGCGACAAGGCGATGGTGGCACGGGCCGATGGCGTCGGGCCGAAACTGGCGCAGCGCGTGGTGAATGAACTTGCCGAGAAGATCGGCGCTTTGCCGGTATCCGGTGCGGCGCCGGCAGCCATCGCCGGGGGCGGTGCGGCGGCCGGTTCGGTTGGTGCCGATGCGATGTCGGCGCTGGTCAATCTGGGCTATGGCCGCGCCGAGGCTCACGCGGCGCTGCAACGGGCCCGCGGCGCCGGTGTGGCCGAGGATGACCTGTCGGCGCTGATTGCGGCGGCGCTTCAGGAAATGGGCCAATAGGAAATGGGCCAACAGGAAACGGGCCAACAGGGAATGGGCCAACGGGAAACGGGCCAACAGGAAACGGGGCGGTAGATGGCGCAGGATGACGAGCGGCTGGTGAGTGGCGAGGCGCCGGAGCGTGCCGATAACGCCCTGCGCCCCGAAAGGCTGGCCGACTTCATCGGGCAGGGCGGCGGACGCGCCAATCTGGAAACCTTTATCGCCGCCGCGCGCGACCGCAGCGAGGCGATGGATCACAGCCTTCTTCATGGCCCGCCAGGTCTTGGCAAAACGACCTTGGCGCAGATCATCGCGGCCGAGCTTGGCGTCGGCTTCCGCGCCACCTCGGGCCCGGTCATTGCGCGCGCTGGCGATCTGGCCGCCGTGCTGACCAATCTGCGCCCGCGGGACGTGCTGTTCATTGACGAAATCCATCGTCTCAACCCGGCGGTGGAAGAGGTTCTCTATCCGGCGATGGAGGATTTCCAGCTTGATCTGATCATCGGCGAGGGGCCGTCGGCGCGCTCGGTCCGTATTGATCTGCCCCCCTTCACGCTTGTCGGGGCGACAACGCGTGCCGGTCTGCTGACAACGCCGCTCCGTGACAGGTTCGGCATCCAGATGCGGCTGCAATTCTATGGTCGTGAGGAACTGGCGGTGATCCTTGCCAACCAGGCGACGCGCCTTGATCTGGCGCTGGCCGCCGACGGGGCGCTGGAAATTGCCGGCCGCGCCCGTGGCACGCCGCGCATTGCCGGCAGGTTGCTTCGCCGCGTTCGCGATATCGCGGCGGTGGACGGGCAGGGCGAGGTCACGGCGGCGGTGGCTGACGCGGCGCTGCGGCGGCTTGAGGTGGACGCGGCAGGCCTTGATGCGATGGACAGGCGCTATCTTGGGTGCCTTGCGGAGAATTATGCCGGCGGGCCGGTCGGGGTGGAAACACTGGCCGCGGTGCTGGCCGAACAGCGCGACATGCTGGAAGAGGTGATCGAGCCCTATCTGCTGCAAACCGGGCTGTTGATGCGCACGCCGCGTGGCCGGTGCCTGTCCAGCGCCGGATGGAGTTATCTTGACCTGACACCGCCGCCAAGCGCGACACAGCAGCTCGATATGCTGACCGATATGGGCGATGATGACGGATCGTGACGCCGCCGATGGCCGGGCATCCGATGGTCGGGCAACCGATGGCCGGGCAACCGATGGCGCGGTGTTGCTGGACGGGTGGATTGCCGATGGCTGCCACCATTACCAGCTTCGTGTGCAGTTTGAGGACACCGACGCCGGCGGCATCGTCTATCACGCCAATTATCTTGCCTTCGCCGAGCGCGCGCGCTCATCCTATCTCCGCCTTATCGGCATCAATCAGGAAGTCGCGCTTGCCGGTGATGTGGGTCCGCCGCTTGACGGGGTGATGCTTGTCGTGCGGCGGCTGAATATCGATTATCTGACGCCCGCCGGGCTCGGCGCGGCACTGCGCGTTGAAACGCGCATGAGGGCGCTTCGCGGTGCCTCGATGCAGCTTGAACAGGCAATCATGAATTTTGAGAATGGCCACATTCTTGCCCGACTTCTCGTCGACATAGTGTGCGTTGCCGCCAGCAAGGATGGTGGTAAACGGCCTCGGCGGATTCCCAGCGCCGTGGTTGACAGGCTGCGGGCCGCCACGCCACCCGACCCCGCCTCCGGCTGACAGTGCCGGCGCGGCGCGGTCACGGCGGGGTGCGCCAGTCGCACGGGTGCTGGGTGGCATGAGGTTCACAGATGGAATCTGTTGACAGTTTTGTAGCGCATTCGAGTTCTGATCTTAGTATCTGGGGGCTGTTTCTGGCCGCCGACCCGCTGGTCAAATCGGTGATGCTCCTGCTTGTTCTGGCATCGATCTGGTGCTGGGCGATCATCTTCGAGAAGGTCACATCGGTGCGCAATGAACGGCGTCATTCCGACCGGTTCGAGGATGCCTTCTGGTCCGGTGGTTCTGCCGACGCGCTGTATGACGAGATTGGCGGCGATCCGCGCGATGCGATGACGCGGGTGTTTGTCGCCGGCATGCGCGAATGGCGACGGGCCAAGGCGAGCGGCCTTGCCACGGCGGCGCGGTCCGATTTGCGGGCCTCGCTTCTTGGCCGTGTCGAACGATCGATGACCTTCACCATCACCCGCGAGATGGAACGTCTCGAGAAGGGCATGAATTTTCTGGCCTCGATCGGGTCAGTCTCACCCTTTGTCGGCCTGTTCGGGACAGTCTGGGGGATCATGAATTCCTTCCAGTCGATCGCCGAGTCAAAGAATACCAGCCTTGCTGTTGTGGCCCCTGGCATCGCCGAGGCGCTGTTTGCCACGGCGCTTGGCCTTGCCGCGGCGATCCCGGCGGTCATTGCCTATAACAAGTTTGCCGGTGATCTGGATCGCGTTGGTGGCCGGCTCGAGACCTTTGCCCAGGAATTCTCGACCCTGCTGGCGCGCCAGCTTGACGAGGGTGGCCGCTGATGGGGATGTCGGTCAACAGGCCGCGCGCCGGCCGCCGCCATCGCCCGATGGGCGAGATCAACGTCACCCCCTTTGTTGACGTCATGCTTGTCCTGCTCATCGTGTTCATGGTCACGGCGCCCTTGCTGACGGTCGGGGTTGAGGTCGATTTGCCGAAAACCAAGGCTGGCCAGATCAACGCCGATGCGGCGCCACTGGTCGTCTCGATCAAGTCGGATGGCGCCCTCTATCTTCAGGAAACAGAGGTGGAGAGTGACAAGCTGGTGCCGCGCCTTCGTGCCATTTCCGAAGCCAATCCGCAGGTGCGGATCTTCGTTCGTGGTGATGAGGCGGTGGCCTATGGCGAGGTGCTTGGCGTGATGGGGCGTATCCAGGCCGCCGGGTTCGAGCGCGTCGCCCTTGTTGCCAGGCTTCCGGAGCCTCAATGATCCCCGCTTCATTGATCTGGGCCTTAATGACTGGAGTAGCGCACCGACCATGATGTCGCGTCCTTTCATCATCTCCATTGGCGTGCATGTGGTGTTCACATTGCTGGTGGTGTTCGGCATGCCCATGCTTGGCCGCGACCTGCCGGAGGAAATGCCGCTGGTGCGACTTGAGGTGGTGCGCACCGTGCCGGAGACAAACCTGATCGAGGGCGACAAACCAAGCACGGCGAAGGAAGAGCAACAGGCAACCGTGGCCAAGAAGCCACCACCACCTCCGCCTCCGCCTCCTCCGCCAAAACCGCCAAAGCCGGCGGCCCCCGCGCCAGCCGCGCCGGCACCGGAACCGGAGCCGGAAGCGCCAGCCGAGGATCCGTCCGCAGAAGTTCTGCCCGACAAGCCGGTAGCAAAGCCGAAGCTGGCCAGGATCGACAAACCAAAGCCAAAGCCGAAACCGGCTGCCAAGGTGGCGCCGAAGGCTAAACCGAAGCCGGTCATGAAGCCGAAGGTGAAACCGAAGCGGCCGAGCAGGCCGGCGCCGCCTGCACCAAAGCCGATGCCAAAGCCGGTCGAGACAGCGAAGCCGGCCCCGCCGCAGAAATCAAAGGCGAATGATCAGCTTGCCAGCCGCCTCAACAAGATGGTGAAGGACAAGCAGAAGCGCGCCGATGCCGCATCCGGCGTGCTGCAGAACCTCGCCGAGGCAAAGATTGCCGCGGATGACGCCGAGCAGGCGCGCAAGACGCAGGAACGAAAGGTGGCTGCCGACACGGTGACCAAGACACTGTCGGCTGTCGCCGGCAACGCCGTCAAGGCGCCGCCGAAAAAGAGCATTGCCCCGGTTGGCATCGATGATGTTGCCCGCATTCAGCAGCATGTGTCGAAATGCTGGCAGCCGCCGCTTGGCGCGGCCGGCAATGATACTCTTATTGTTGACATATTTGTGTCGGTGAATAGGGAGGGTCAGGTTCTGAAAGCGGAGATCAAGGACACATTGCGCTTCAATCTCGATTCCTATTTCAAGGCGTCGGCAATTGCCGCGCAGCGGGCCATCGTAGATTGTTCGCCGCTTCCCATACCGCCGCAGAAATATGATCAGCTCAAGGAATTCACCTTCGAGTTCAACCCGAAATTCATCTCACGATAGGGTCAATTCAGATGATGCCGGTCTTTCTTTCCGCCCCCGTTCACGGCCAGTCTGGTTATTTCGCAGTCGCAAGGCGTCTGGCGGCGGTGCTTGTCGCCATGCTGCTGATTGCTGAAAGCGCGGTGGCGCAGCTTCGCATCGAGATCACCGAGGGCATGGTCGCGCCGACACCGATTGCGATTGCCGATTTCACCGGGGCTGACGGGCGCGTCACGGATGAGGGCCGCGAAATCGCGACCATCATCTCAAATGACCTGCTGAGTTCGGGATTGTTCGAGCCGATAGACAGCGCCGCCTTTATCGCCCCGCCGGGTTCGCCGGCGATGAAACCGAATTTCGCCAACTGGGCGCCGCTTGGCGCAAAGGGACTTCTGGTCGGGTCGGCCATTGTCGATCAGGATGGCAAGCTGCAGGTCGAATTCGTGCTCTGGGACGTTGTCACCGAACGTGATCTCAGTTCCGGCACCGGCAGCGCCGATCCAAACGCCCTGCGGCAGCTCTCGCACAAGATCGCCGACCTTGTTTACGAGGAGTTCACAGGCGATTCAGGCTATTTCGACACGCAGATTGTCTATGTTGCCGAATCAGGGCCGCAGGCAAGCCGCATCAAACGTCTGGCGATCATGGATCAGGACGGGCACAACCACAAATATCTGACAAGCGGCCTTGATCTGGTGCTGACGCCGCGCTTTTCGCCGACCACCCAGGAAATCGCCTATCTGAACTATTTCAACGAAGAGCCGAATGTCTACATCCAGGATATCCGGACCGGCCGCAGCGAGCGGCTTGGCTCCTTCCCGGGCATGACCTTTGCGCCGCGCTTTGGGCCGCAGGGTGACAAGCTGATCATGAGCTGGGCGCAGAACGGCCTGACCGACATCTATGAGATGGATCTGCGCACCCAGGACATTCGCCAGCTGACCAAATCAAGTTCCATTGACACCGCGCCATCCTATTCGCCCGACGGAAGCCGCGTTGTGTTCGAGTCCGACCGAGCCGGACGGCAGCAGCTCTATGTGATGAACAGCAATGGCACCGGCACCCAGCGGATCAGCTTCGGTGACGGGCGCTATGCGACACCGGTCTGGTCGCCGCGCGGTGACATCATCGCGTTCACAAAAATGCATAAGGGCAGCTTTTATATCGGCATCATGAATGTCGATGGCACCGGCGAGCGTCTTCTTGCCGAGGGGTTTCTCGTCGAGGGGCCAACCTGGGCCCCGAATGGGCGTGTTCTGATGTATTACAAGCAGGAACGCTTCAAGGCTGACGGCAGCGGCGGCAAGACAGCGTTGTACCGCGTCGACATCACGGGCTTTAACGAACGGCGCATCATTACGCCGTCTGACGCCTCCGATCCGGCCTGGTCACCCTTGCGGCGCTGACATGAAGGGCTGAAATTGAGGTTTTATGCTATCCTAACGGGGAGTTTTTGTTTCCATTGCAAGGTTTTTTGGGTTACTAAGTGACAGAGATTTGAGGGCCGGTGGGAACCGGAACCGAAAAGCTTGGCTGATCAGTAGGTTCTTTGGTGGGGCATTCCAGCTTTGAGTAAGCCGACCAGAGCGGCCAAAACGAACAGCCAGAGCACCAGACATTTGGTCGACCGGATCATGAGTGACCGGACCTAATACAGACCGGACCGAATATGGACCGGACCTAATACAGGGAGCATAACCATGTTGCACCGCCTGATTGCGCTTGTGGCAGTCGCCTTTTTCATTTCCGCGTGCGAAACCGCATCCCAGACAACCGCTGACAGTAGTGGCGATTCCAGCTCGTCGACCGCGGCATCGTCTGCTTCGACCACCTCAAGCTCTGGAAGTTCCGGCAGCTCCGGTTCGTCCGGCAGCTCGTCCTCCGGCTCTTCAAGCAGTTCCAGCTCTTCCGGCAGCGCCAGCTCGTCCGGTGGTGCCATCACCGACAAGGCAACGGCCGAAGCGTCACTGGCTGCCATCGGCAACACCGTTTACTTCGCCTTTGACAGTTCGGCCCTGAGTGGGGACACCGAAGGCACGCTGATGCGTCAGGCGGCGTTCCTCAACGCCAACCCGGCGTTGACCGTCACCATCGAGGGCCATTGTGATGAGCGCGGCACGCGTGAATACAACCTCGCCCTTGGCGAGCGCCGCGCCACTGCCGCCCGCGACTTCCTGCTGGCACAAGGCGTCGACTCGGCCCGCATCCGGACCATCTCCTACGGTAAGGAGCGTCCCGCGGTTGCCGGATCGAACGACAGTGCCTGGGCAAAGAACCGTCGCGCCGCCACGGTGATCAACTAGGGCTTTGGCGCTTATCGGCGGTCTTCGGACCACCCCGATATACGGCACGGTACACGGCATATGCCAAGGCGGCATTTGCCGACGCCGGCCAGGAACAGAATGCCGGACAGGAACAGAATGAAAGAGGGGCCGTGTGCTCCTCTTTTTTTGCCAAAATTGTGCCTCAAAGCCCCGTTAGACAAAACTCAGACATGTCTGTCCTGTTGACGAAAGGATCGTCAAATGCACGCCCGTTCAATGCTGGTCTCCAGAATGACCTCTGGAATGATCTCCGGAATGATCTCCGGTCTGATTGTCGCCTCGCTTTTCGTGATGCCTGCCATGGCACAGGAAACGCGCAATGGTGCGTCGGCGCTGTCCAGCGGGTCCGGTGACGCGGCTTCACCCAATGCTTCGGTATTGCTGACCCGCCAGAGCCAGCGCATTGAAATGCTGGAAACCGACCTTCGCGAAATGCGGGGGCAGATGGAAACCGACCTTCGCAATCTGAAGATGCAGGTAACCCAGCTTGGTAACAACGCATCAAGCGGCGAGACCGCGACGACGGCCGAACTCCGCGATCTTCGCGATCAGGTCGAACGCCTAGCCGACGCCGTTTCGATGGCAAGCCGGCGGATGGAGCGGACGTTGGAGATCACCTCCGACATGGAATTTCGGCTTCTGCGCATGGAAAAGCGCATGCAGACTCTGATGAAACTTGGCGGTGACGAGCTTGCCAGCGCTGCTGTTCAGGATGACACCATCGCGGCCGGCGAGTCGCCCGAGGTATCGATGAAGCGCGACATCACCACCGGTGAGATTACCTGGCAGATGAATGCTGGCAAGTTGAATGAACAGCTTGAAGCAAGCAGCCAGCAGCCGCAGGCGACTGACCTTGCCAGCGTTGGCGCGCTTCCCGGCAGCGATAACGCGACCGGCACCACGGTCACGGGCGCGGTCACGGGCGCGGCGACCGCTACAGCGCAGCCAACCGCTGGTGCGGGCAGCACGGCCCCGGCACAGCAGCCCCCGACCCCAGTGGTGGCAGCGCCGGCAAAGCCCGAAATCCTGCCCGACACCTCGCCAGAGGAGCAGTATAATTTCGCCCTTCAGCGCGCCATGCAGAACGACCTTGAAACGGCCGAGGCCGCTTTTTCCGAATTCCGCCAGTTCAATGCCGGACATCCGCGCGAGGCGGATTCGCTGTTCTGGCTTGGCCGGATCCAGTTTTTGCGCGGCCAGTTCGAACAGGCAGCCCTGACCTTCTCGGAATTCAGCCGCGCCTATCCCGAAGATGCCCGTTTGAACGACACCACAATCTGGGTTGCGGAATCGGTGTCGCGCTTCGCACCGCCCGAACAGGCCTGTGACATCTACCGGCAGCTGCCAAGTGTTGTCCCGGAGCCCTCGCAGCGTCTGACCGAACGGCTGGCGGCATTGAGCGAGGCCGCCAACTGCGGTGGCTGACGGCGCCGTCACCAGACATCCAGGCACCGCTTTGACGGCGGCTTTTGACGCCGCCATGCGCAGATGCCTTGATGGCACCGCTGCACGCAATCCCCCCCACCATCTTTTCACCGCACTGTCTGGCGGCCCTGACAGTACGGCGCTGGCCTGTCTGGCACAGGATTACGCGACGCGGCATGGTCTGCGGCACACCGCGTTGATTGTCGACCATCGCATTCGCGGCGACAGCACCGCCGAAGCCCATCGTGTCGCTGGCAGGATGTGCCGCCGCGGTGTGACGGTGGAGGTACTGACCGTCAGCGACGATGCCCCGCAAACGGGACTTCAGGCCTGGGCGCGGGACCGCCGTTATGATCTGATGCTGGCCTGCGTTCGCCGGGCGCGCGGGTGCCTGTTGCTGGGCCAGCATGCCGATGATCAGGCGGAAACGGTGATGATGCGCCTTTCCCGTGGCTCCGGTCTGGCTGGTCTTGCCGCGATGGCGCCGGTATTCTGGCGCGCCGGGGTGCCGATGCTGCGCCCGCTTCTGGATATGTCACCGGACTCGTTGATCGATCATTGTGCTGCCTGCGATGCCGGGTTTGAGATCGATCCAAGCAATCTCGACCGCCGGTTTGAACGGGTGCGGGTGCGCGGCGCGCTGGCGGTTATGGCCGATCAAGGCAGTGCGATGTCGGATCATTTGCTGCGTCTGGCCCGCGCCGCCGGGACAATCGACCGCGCGTTGTTGCGGGCGCTGGCCGGAAGTGGGTATCTTCCCGCGATTCAGCCATCAGGCCATATGTTGTTGCCTTCCGGCGTTGCTGGCCTGCCAACGTCCATTGCGGCGCGTTTGCTGGCGCATGTCATCGGGCAGGTGGCACGCCCGCAGGCCCCGCCCGCAACCAGGGCCTTGCATCATCTTGCGATGCGGCTTGCCGATGGCAGGGCGGCAACGCTTGGCGGGGTGCGTTTCTCGCTTCATGAAGGTGACTGGCTTGTGACCGCCGAGATCGGACGCCGGCCACCGCGCCTCAGGGTGCGGGGCGGGGAGCAGGTGATCTTCGCCGGCATCTGGGAAATTGCCAGCCCGGTCGACGCCATCATCCGCCATCTTGGCGAGGCCGGGAGCGGGGCTGCGGGTGACTGGACGAAAACGCCCGGCTGGTGTGCGCTTCCGTCGCTGGTGCGGCGGTCCATGCCGGTGCTTGAAACCCTTGACGGCGCTGTGATCTACCCCCACTTACAAATCAACGATATGTCTGCTGGCACCACCATTCACGCGACGGCACGTTTCTTGCCCATGTCGCCTGCAACGGCTACATATCGCAACTGATTTCTGGTCATGTCCGCTGGCAACCCGGCGGTATGTGATGACAACTTGTTTGAAGGAAAGTTGAAGCCATGAACAACATGGGTCGCAACATCATCATCTGGCTGATCTTTGGCGCGGCGCTGCTGGCGCTGTTCAACCTGTTCCAGAGCCCGTCCTCGACCACGCCCGGAAGCCAGCTTGCCTATTCCGACTTCATCGCCGAAGTGGAAGGCCAGCAGGTTGTCGAGGTCGTCATCGACGGACGCAATCTGAAGGGTACCGCGAAGAATGGCCGGGTCATCACCTCGGTGATGCCTGAGGGCACCGACGTTGTGGAGGTGCTTGACGCCAATGACGTCCGGATAATCGCCAGCCCGGAAGACAGCGGTATGCCAAGCTTCCTGTCGATCCTGCTGTCCTGGTTCCCGATGCTGCTGTTCATCGGCATCTGGGTGTTCTTCATGCGGCAGATGCAGGGTGGCTCGCGCGGCGCCATGGGTTTCGGCAAGTCGCGCGCCAAGCTGCTGACCGAGCATCAGGGCCGCGTCACCTTTGAAGATGTCGCCGGTATCGATGAGGCGAAGACCGAGCTTGAAGAGGTTGTCGAATTCCTGAAGGACCCGGGCAAGTTCCAGCGTCTTGGCGGCAAGATCCCGAAAGGCGTGCTTCTTGTCGGACCGCCAGGTACCGGTAAGACACTTCTTGCCAAGGCGATTGCCGGTGAGGCCAATGTTCCCTTCTTCACCATCTCCGGTTCCGATTTCGTCGAGATGTTTGTCGGTGTCGGCGCCAGCCGTGTCCGCGACATGTTCGAGCAGGGCAAGAAGAACGCGCCCTGCATCATCTTCATTGACGAGATTGACGCTGTCGGGCGGCATCGTGGTGCCGGCCTTGGTGGCGGCAATGACGAGCGCGAGCAGACACTCAACCAGATGCTGGTCGAAATGGACGGCTTCGAGGCGAATGAAGGCGTAATCCTGATCGCCGCGACCAACCGCCCTGACGTTCTTGACCCGGCACTGCTTCGCCCTGGCCGCTTTGACCGTCAGGTTGTCGTGCCGAACCCCGATGTCGTCGGCCGCGAGAAGATCCTGAAGGTCCATATGCGCAAGACGCCGCTTGCCGAAGGTGTCGATGCTCGCATTATCGCCCGTGGTACGCCCGGATTTTCCGGCGCGGACCTTGCCAACCTGGTCAATGAGGCGGCACTTCTTGCTGCCCGCAAGGGGCGGCGCACCGTATCGATGCAGGAATTCGAGGAGGCCAAGGACAAGGTCATGCTCGGTTCTGAACGTCGCTCGATGGTGATGACGGATGATGAAAAGCGCCTGACCGCCTATCATGAGGCTGGCCATGCCGTCGTGGCGTTGCACTGCCCGGCCTCCGACCCGATCCACAAGGCAACCATCATCCCGCGCGGACGCGCTCTTGGCATGGTGATGCGCCTTCCCGAGGGAGACCGGATTTCGCTTGCCCGCCAGCAGATTTATGCCGATCTGCGGGTCGCCTGCGGTGGCCGTATCGCTGAGGAGCTGATCTTTGGTGAAGAGCGTGTGACAACCGGTGCGTCATCGGATATCCGCATGGCGACCGACATGGCGCGCCGCATGGTCACCGAATGGGGCATGTCGGAAAAGCTCGGCTTCCTTGCCTACAACGCCGACGAGCAGGAAGTCTTCCTTGGTCGTTCGGTATCGCAGCAGAAGAACGTCTCTGACGCCACCGCATCGATCATTGATGCGGAAACACGCCGCATCGTCGATGAAGCCTATGGCGAGGCGATGAAGATCCTGAAGAAAAATGATCATGAGCTGGAACGGCTGGCACAGGGGCTGCTTGAGTATGAAACCCTGAACGGGGATGAGATCAAGATCATCGTCGAGGGCGGCACGCTGTCGCGTGAGGACCCGGCGGATGATGTCGATACACCGCGGGCCAAGCGCAAGCGGGCGTCGATCCCGGGCACCGGTCGGCCAAAGACCCCCGGCAATGAGCCCGCATCACCCCAGTGATCCGAGAACGTGACTGCCACAACTGACCTGACCCGATTGGCGGCGCCGAAAGCGCCGCCTTTCGCGATTCCAACCTGGATACGGCCGATTCCGGTGCCGGCAGGCGTGCATCGGCTTGCTGGCGGCTGGGCCTCATTCGACGTTGTCGATATCGTGCAGCGTGACGAGGCAGGCTACAGCGCCTCCAGACACAGCCTGGATGAGGTTCTGGCGACGGCTGATGACCGGAACCGGGCCGCGGCGGCGATTGACCGGCTGACATCGTCACGTGCCGACTGGGCTGACCTGCCGCTTGATCGCCCGACCATCATGGGCATTCTCAACGTGACGCCGGACAGTTTTTCGGATGGCGGCCGGCATAATGCGCCAGCGCGTGCCATTGCCGCCGCTCGTGCGATGATCGAGGCTGGTGCCGGCATTGTCGATATCGGTGGTGAATCGACCCGGCCCGGCGCCGAACCGGTAACCCGCAA